>Ga0187867_10001451_pt1 | contig 20496 bp, 14 predicted proteins | sample June2016WEW_13_1_FD_132976 | JGI IMG/M metagenome (GOLD analysis project Ga0187867, IMG submission 132976) | Peatland microbial communities from SPRUCE experiment site at the Marcell Experimental Forest, Minnesota, USA - June2016WEW_13_10 | ecosystem: Environmental > Terrestrial > Soil >...
GCGACCAACGCGGTCGGCACCGGTGCGCCATCAGGCTCCTCCAACCAGGTAACTCCAAGCTCGGGCACTGGCACGGGCGCAGTACCGGGCGCGCCGACAATCGGAACTGCAACAGCGGGCAACGCCCAGGCAACGGTTAGCTTCTCGCCACCCGCATCAAACGGCGGCAGCACCATAACGGGCTACACCGTGACATCGAACCCCGGCGGCATAACAGCCCAAGGTGCGGCAAGCCCGATCACCGTCACGGGGCTTACCAACGGCACTGCCTACACATTCACGGTAACGGCGACCAACGCGGTCGGGACCGGTGCGCCATCAGGTCCTTCCAACCAGGTAACTCCAACCGCGTTGAGTGGGGCGTGGTTATACGAAAAAGCTATCACTCTAACAAATAATGGCAGCGCATTGGCCAACTACCAGGTCAATCTCGCGCTTACATCGGCGAATATGGCCTTTGCCCATGCCAATTCCAATGGTTCGGATATTCGCGTTCTTGCAAGCGACGGCGTAACGCAGCTTCCTTACTGGATCGAGAACTGGAACAGCACCAGCCAGGTCGCAAGCGTATGGGTGAACGTCTCTTCAATTCCGAGCGGGACATCGACGATATATCTGCTCTACGGCAATCCATCAGCGACCACGACTGCAAGCGGCGCAAACACCTTCTTATTTTTCGACGACTTTGAGACTGCCGACCCCACGCCTCAACTCGGATATTATCAGGAGAGCGCCCCGGCAATTGTCGATATGGGATCGGCACAGGCATGGGAAGGCACCGACTGGCCTCACTTCTTCACTGTCGTAACAATGAACGCAGCAATCGACGGCACCACTTACACCTATTGGGGATGGTACGGCTTGCATTCCGACACCACTTCGGGAATTGGATTGGCCGGATCTAATGACCTTGTTAACTGGCACAAGTATTCAGCCAATCCTGTGATTCCGACATCGACCGGAGCCAGATCACCGAATGTGATAAACGATTCCGGCACGCTCAGGATGGCTTATGAGACTACAACTTCACCATATCAAATAGGTTATGCCACAAGCACGAACGGAATAACCTGGACCATTCAAACCCCTTTAACAGCTTTGGCACCCAATTATGCGAGCGGTCCCCACTTGTGGGTGAATCCCAATGATAAAACCACCCCGTATTATCTTTACTATTCAGTAGCTAGTTTCCCGCAAAGCTGGATAAGTGTCAGGCACGCGTCGACAGTGGCTGGACTATCAAGTGCTTCCGATACGATTTTATGGAAGAATTACCAGGCTTATGAACCTGTCACTACCTATTTGCCTCAAATATACGCGCCCAATGTCACCTATGACAGCGCCAGCAGTCAGTACGTTTTGCGGTTTGAGTCACAACCGGCCCTGCCTGGTGCGGATGATTCGGATACTGATACAATGTGGGACGTAACAACTCTCACCAGCAGCAGCGCCACGTCGGGGTTCACTAAGGCGGGAGGCAATCCTTACCACTCCGGCGGTTATGCCTGCCCTTCATATTTTCTCGCCGGTTCGACACTGTATAGCTATTACTGTTATTACACAGGCTCTGCCTGGGAGATCGCATATACAACAGCAACACCTTCTTCCGGCCTTGCACAATACAGCAAGCCTCGAAGCTCCTTGTGGACAGCGGTTAACGATGCATCCGATGTCCAGGCTCCAGCTTGGAATATCGTACGATGCACTGCATGGAATGGAGCGTCCGGCCATTGCCTGTATGGTTTCGGCAGGTATAGCGGTTACAACAACCTCAACATGCTGGAATCCAACTACACGAGCACAAACTACATAGTGGGCGCTCGCATCCAGCAGGTTGAATACACTGACGCTCTTCTCCTCGCCAGGGCAGGGACGGCAGACGAGACATACGCAGGTGAGATCGACTTCAACAACAACAGCGGGGTGAACCTCGACACTACGGTTATGCCTCTCTGGTCCAACCCTTCTCAGGTCGCCGCCGGAACGATGGCGTACAACACTTGGTATAAGCTTGAGTTCACTGTCGATAGCACCACATTGGCAACAAACTTCAACAATGGTGCTTCCACGACGAGCGGCACGTCCGGCAAATATCCGTCCGGCCATGCCGGTATCGGATTAGACATACAGACCAGCACGCTATTCGACAATTTCTACGTTCGGCAATATGCGGCATCTCCTCCTACTAATTCAGTAGGACCTGAAACGCCGAATTGATGGAGCAGACAGTAACCACCATGTAAAAAGCCACTTGCACTTGTGGTTATTTTATCTGCCCTGCACACAATGGCCTTTGCCGCGCATTAAACCCCCAAACCGGATTTTGTCATGAGCGCGTTCTCTCGGCTCGAGTCGCTGCCTTTCCTCGTCAGATGTTGAGCATTGGAGAAGAGAAGGGGTGCCTCCGATTCTTTCTATTGTGAAAGCAATAATATTTGACCTCGATGGAACCCTCTATGACCAGAAGAAGTTGCGTCGATTTATGGTCCTCAATATGGTGAGATATATTTTGACTAATCCCGCTGGTGTCATGGACCTAAAGATCCTCTCGGATTTCAGGAAGGCAAGGGAGAAGAACGCACATTTTTTGTGCGGTAATATCGAAATAATGCAGTTCGAGTGGGGGGCCAACAAATCAAGGGTATCAGTTGAAAAGGTACGCAAAATAGTGAAGGATTGGATGTTTATTAGACCACTCCAATATTTATCTGCCTGTTGCTATCCTGAGGTTACTGATCTTTTTGCTCTGCTCAAGAAGAAGAACATTCGTACAGCAATATTTTCCGAGTATCCTGCACTTGAGAAGCTCAATGCTCTCAACTTAAAGCCAGATATTATTGTGTGCTCCACGGAAGCTGATATCGATCGGCTCAAACCTGATCCGAAAGGGCTTTTTGTTGCCGCCTCTAAGTTAGGAGTGCCGATTGAGCAGTGCCTCTTCATTGGTGATCGAGATGACAAGGACGGGGAATGCGCCAGACGTGCAGGGATGCCATACCTCATCATGAATCGCAGAAGGAATGACTCAAATGGATTCAAATCTTTCTCTGAAATCGTTGAATCGCTCAAGATGTGTGGTAATTAAGAACACATTTTTAGCATATATTCAACTTGCAAGACCAAATCAATATGTCAAAAATGGCTTTCTATGGCTGCCCATTTTTTTTGGCTACAAACTCGGAGATTCGCAAGCTGTACTCAATACTCTTTGGGCATTCTTTGCATTTTCTTTTGCCGCTAGCGCTGTTTATGCCTTGAACGATATTAAAGATATTAAAGACGATCGTGAACATCCAGAAAAACAACTCCGTCCTCTTGCAAGTGGAGCATTGAGTCAATCAAATGCGATCATATTTTTGATTTGTATTCTTTCTGCGTCTTTCTCTGTATCTATAGCTCTGCTGCCACGAGCTTTCCTGTTAATTCTAATCGCATATCTACTTCTCAACGTCGGCTACTCTTTCCGTTTAAAGCATGTTGCCATTATCGATGTAGTTTGTATAGCTATAGGATTTGTATTGAGAATACTTGCAGGTGGCGTTGTCTCCGACGTTCCCATTAGCCATTGGATTGTCATTATGACATTCCTTCTGGCTATCTTACTCGCTCTAGGAAAAAGACGAGATGATCTTCTTCTTTCAGCCAAAGGGTTTAGCACTAGGAAATCCTTGAATGGATACAATCTGGAATTCGTGTCCATGAGCATGATCATTATGACATCCGTTGTCATAATGGCCTATCTGCTCTACTGTATATCCCCTGATGTTGTTCAAAAACACGGAACGCACAACCTTTATTTTACCGGTTTCTGGGTCATTGTTGGTCTTTTGCGATACTTGCAGATAACCTTTGTCGAAGCTCGGAGCGGATCTCCCACTCTAATTCTGCTTCACGATTATTTTTTACTGGCGGTAATCGGCGGCTGGCTTCTCACATTTTATTGGCTCATCTATGCTGTTGGTCATTAAATATTCTTTATTTACAGCGATAGCTATCACTATCAACGTTCTCTGTCAGGATGTTGTAAACCGGCTGTACCACGGGCAATTTGACCTGTATGCTTCGATGCTGGCAGGTACCCTTGCTGGTCTTGTGGTCAAGTACATTCTAGACAGGAAATACATCTTTCTATTTCAGACTAAAAGTATCCTTCAAGATGCTCAGAAATTTATTCTCTACTCCATTATGGGAGTTGTTACCACGTGCGTCTTTTGGGGCGCGGAGATGACATTTGACTACGCATTTCACACCCTCCTCATGCGCTACGTCGGTGCTGTGATCGGGCTAACCACCGGATATTATATCAAGTATCACCTCGATAAGCGATTTGTCTTTGTGGAGTATGCATGAAACTTTCAGGTTGGGGAAGATTCCCTCAAATCGAGTCAGAAGGACATTACTTCGAAACCCGGAACCAGCTTCGCAATAGCCTGGAGAAAAACAGGGAATGCATCGCTTATGCTCGTGGTCGGAGCTATGGGGATAGTGCTTTAAACGAAAGGGTGATCTTTACTCATCGCTTTGACAAGATTCTTGCGTTCGATCCCACTGAAGGGATTCTAAACTGTGAAAGTGGGGTCACTCTTGCCGAAATCATCGAAATATTCCTGCCAAGAGGCTGGTTTTTGTGTGTAACTCCAGGAACTAAGTTCGTCAGCATAGGCGGTGCGATTGCGAGTGATGTCCACGGTAAAAATCATCATAAGGTGGGTTGCTTCAGTGAGTGTGTCATCTCATTTGATTTGATGCTGCCTGGCGGTGACATTGTTCACTGTAACAGAAAAGAGAATTCAGAACTCTTTCACGCAACCTGTGGTGGTATGGGTCTTACCGGTATCATTCTGGAGGCAACCATACGTCTCCAACCTCTAAAAAGTGCTTACATTCGTGAAAAAATCATCCGATGCAAGAATCTCGAAGAAGTTCTCTACCAGTTCGAAGAAAATTATAAAATCCCTTATTCCGTAGCCTGGATTGACTGTTTAGCCAAAGGAGATAACCAGGCAAGGTCTGTCCTGATGCTTGGTGAACACGCAGATTCGGGCAAATTGATTCCGCCGTTAGAAAGAGCCTTTTCCATACCTTTTAATTCACCGGCGTTTCTTATCAATAAGTTTTCCGTGTCTCTATTCAACCATCTTTATTACAACAAACAGCCACTTTCTGTCGATGGAAGGGCAACTCCCATCACTTCTTTCTTTTATCCTTTAGATAGAATCGGCAATTGGAACCGTATGTATGGCTCAAAAGGTTTTACTCAATATCAATTAGTCATGCCGAAGCAAGCAAGTAAAGACGGATTAAGCGAAGTATTAGATAGAATTTCTGCCTCGGGGTTGGGTTCTTTTCTTGCAGTTTTGAAGCTCCTCGGCCCTCAGAACAGCAACACCCTATCCTTTCCCATGGAGGGTTACACCTTAGCCTTGGATTTCAAGATTCAGCAGCAACTTTTTCCTCTCCTCGACACACTTGACCGCATTGTTCTGCATTATGGAGGAAGAGTCTATCTAACCAAAGATGTTCGCATGCCAAAGGAAACATTCAGAAGCGGATATCCCAACTGGACCACGTTTTCTGAGATAAGAGAGAGGTATAGAATGAATCACAAATTTAACTCACTTCAGTCACGACGGTTGGGGGTTTGAATATGTATCTTCTCATATTAGGTGCTAATTCCGATGTGGCTCAAGCTGTCGCCAGAAAGTTTGCAAAAGAAGAGAAAGCAAACCTATATCTCGCATCCCGTGACATTGAACTCCTACAGAAACGAGCGCAGGACATCACTACTCGATACGAAGTTCAAGCTAAAGCACTATACTTTGATGCCATCGATTATACTTCCCATCCTGACTTCTATAATAACCTACATCCAAAACCCGACGTGGCTGTGGTTGCATTTGGCTATCTTGGAGACCAAAAACAGGCACAGAGTGATTTTCAAGAGGCCAAGATAATTATTGAGACCAACTACCTGGGTGCGGTAAGTATTCTAGAAATCATTGCGGCAGATTATGAGAAACGGCGGACAGGTGTTATTATTGGGATTAGTTCAGTTGCAGGAGAAAGGGGAAGACAGAGCAACTACATATATGGATCTGCAAAGGGAGCATTGACAACTTACTTGAGTGGACTACGGAACAGGTTGTACCATTATCATGTGCATGTACTCACCGTGCTTCCAGGTTTTATATTTACGAAGATGATCGATCATTTAAACGTACCCAAGCTCCTAAGTGCGGAACCAGAAAAGGTTGCCGACGACATATATTACGCTTTTGTTAAGAGACGCGATTGTATTTATTCGAAGTGGTTCTGGAGGCTTATTATGATCCCAATAAAAGTTGTTCCTGAAAAGTTATTCAAGATGGGACACCTATGACATACTTTAGCATTCTAGTTCATGAATCGTCTTTTTATTATACATTCATTGGATTATGTATACGTAGGGGTGTATGATGGGAAAGCTCGACGATCTCGTTTCTGAGTCGTTACTAATTATTTTCCTTTTTGTTGCTATTTCCATAATAACTAATTATACGCAACATCAGATCTCCTATAATGACGGAAAGGGGTGGGATGGAGTACAATACTATACTTTAGCCGAACAAATGATTCACCATGAATCATTGAAGGCACAAGGCCCATATGTATATAGAATAGGAACACCTTACTTAGCTTCGCTAATTCCATTTGGTAATATCTCCCTTAGATTCACAATTACTAACATTATAGCTTGCGTAATTCTTACCGCATTACTAGTATATTGGTTTCGTATTTATATTCCCAACTGGAAAATTAGAGTAATAATGCTGTTGCTTTTTATGACACAATGGCATGCCCCTATCAGATTCACTTATTTTTATCCAATATTGACTGATCCATGGGCACTTGTATTTACTATGGCTGGTTTAATACTAATTCATAAAGGAACAAATAACGAAAGCAAATCGTATACATACTGGGTGGCGGCTTTATCTTTTGTGGGCGTCTTCTTCCGAGAAGTGCTTATGCTTATACCAATAACTTGGTGGTATGCTAAAAATTATACATGTATCAGTCAAATTATTCACAGTATTATATGCCGTCTATGGACAGGCGAGACAACAGAGATAACTGCAAATTGCAAGAATATAACCATGCTAAAAGCATGTTTCAAAGAATCTATCCCTTTGCTTGCGGGTATGATTGCTGTTATTTCAATAAGAACCGTAGCACATCAAACAAACCATTATCGGTTCGCTGAAACAGCCGTAGCATGGATGTACGACAAACCTCTGCTGACCTACTTGCATGCATGGTTTATTGCTTTCGGTCCAATGATAGTTTTGCCGCTACTCAATTGTAACCTAATCACGACCTTTTTCAGGACACATCGATTCCATCTAATTTTTCTTGTCATGATATCCATACTTGGTTGGATTGGAGGGTCGGACACGGAGCGGATTATATATTACGCTATGCCCATAGTATATGTTCAAATCGCCAATGTTCTTCTGGATACAATGGAAGTACTTAAACATTCACCTATCCTTATTACATTTATCATTCTCATACAATGCGTATCGCAAAGGATATTCTGGTATTTACCAGATTACCCACCGTCACCGCATGGGCCAATCCACAGTCTCCCTGCGATATTCGGCAACACTGTGCAGTTTTATCATATACCATTCCTGACTATCTTAAGTAGTTGTGGAAACTATCTGGATCTTTTTTCTTTTCATTCTGGACTTACAATAAAGGCTTTGACGTTGGTTCAATATATTATAGTCAGCGTTATGCTTTTAGTGTGGATGAGAATTAGGGATATTTCTTTAGGACACAGGGGATTTGTCCGTTGATAGCGGAGCCTGGCAACCCGCACTCGGCCCGCTCGAGAACAATATTCTCGCAACGAGTGTGGGTCTGAAAGGCCTCGAAGATGTGTTCAGCCGATCTGCCGCCCCCCTAACAACAAAAGTCATAATTTCGTCCAATTTATTTATTCTAAGCTCGACAGTACTGTCGTCGGAGAAACATCATGCACAACCCTAAAGTGTCATTCGTTGTTCCTTGCTATAAATTGGCTCATTTTCTGCCGGATTGCATAAATTCGATTTTGTCCCAAACATATCAAGACTTTGAAATTATCATAATGGACGATTGTTCACCCGATAATACACCGGAAGTTGCACAGACTTTTACAGATAAAAGAATTAAATATATCCGCAATAGTGTCAATATAGGCCATACTAACAATTTTAATAAAGGAATTTCAGCTTCAAGTGGCAAATATGTGTGGCTGATATCGGCGGACGACCTTTTGAGAACAGATTATGTTTTGAAAAGATATGTTGCCCTGATGGAATCCAGCCCTCAAATCGGATATGTATTTTGCCCGGCAATAGCACTCCATAATAATACCGATTCTGGTATTGACAAATGGTCATATCATGGTCCTGAGGATTGTGTTTTTGAAGGGAAAACGTTTCTTCATAAATTATTAGTGGAATGTTGCGTACCTGCTGCGGCAGGAATGGCTCGGAAGGAATGTTATGAGAACATAGGTCTATTCCCTACCGATTTGTCATATGGAGAAGATTGGTATATGTGGTCCACCTTCGCATTCCATTACGATGTTGGATATTTTTCGGAGCCGATGGTTTATTATAGACGACATGTAGATAGCATTACAAGCAATCTATCCAGTAGAGACATTGGAATCCTTGTATCTAGCGACGTTTCTGTTTTATGGCGTATAAGGGAAAAAGCCATAAGTAGGAAATTATTTCATATAGCCAAAGAATGTGTAGATGCTATTGTTGATCATACAATCACAAAATATATTGCTGCATATAATCAAATAAATCCATGTAAGGCAAAACAATGTATTGCTAAAGTAGTATCTAATGAGCATGACGTACGAAAAATATGTACGCAATTGGATGAAACAATTGGAGATTATTATTATCGGAAGGGAGATATTAATCATGCTGCTATGTGTTATAGAGCGGCATTTTTAGCTAACCCGTATTTATATAAGGCATTTGCCAAATATGTACTAGTTAAGGCTGGAAAGCCTGGATCGCTAATAAGAACTTCGGTCGACAAGAGTAAGCGTATTGCGTTTGGGGACCACAAGGCAGAGAATCTCCTCAGCTTGAAAACACATAAAAAGGGGCATTCATATTTGGATAATTTCCAGCAAGAAAGCACCGGCGAGGGATTGTTGGGAAAAATATTTACATTAGCAGGGATACAAAGAACAAGTTATGTCGTTTCGCAGACATTACACACACTGATTATGCAATTTGTCCTTACACCCGCTGCGTATGCTCTGCCTAGAAAGGTGGCCTTACAAATTGCTGACGGCATGGCACTATTATTGCTGATTTTACCGGTACCAGGATGGAGTATATATTGGCAAATACGAAATGCATTCCAAAAGAGTCCAACTGAGTCGATATATCTTGTCTGGGGCTGGTTAGCAAGAGAGCTTAGCGATTTTGTGGTTATTAAACGATTGTCGTACAAGCGAGAGAATCTTTTCAACTGGAAAATCATCGAGAGAAATGTTGATCGTATAAATAGTCTGAGAGTGTCTGGCGAATCTTACATCGTAGCAATTGCACACTTTTCACATGCTACTTCCTTGAGTATGTATGCTCCTTACATCACTTATGGACATATCGTCCACGTTTCTGACCCTTTTTGGAATCATGTACGGTCACTGCGCGAGCTGCGGCTTCGTATTGATGAACGTGCACACCACAAAGCCTATCCTGGTTGGGGAAAAAAATGGGAGTGGGTCTTTAATAACGAGCTAACTAGTTTCAGGAAACTTTATAATCAGCTTCGTGAACGGGGCAATGTCGTTTTCATTCCTATTGACAAACCATGGCGGAAAACTGTGACCGGAGCTTACGAGAGGCCTTTTGTGGGAAAGAGAAAATGTGTTTTTTCCACGGGCGCAGCATTATTGGCGCGGTTGACTCAATGCCCGATAATTACCTGCGTCCCGCTGCTCGAAAAAGATGGAACTGTAGTACTTGAGTGGGGGGAACCGATTCGAATCGCCGGCAACGACGCAGCCAACGACGTCGATGTTATGAACGAGCTGTTCGACACAATCGAAATTGCCGCAGGTGAGAGACCGACTCAATACGCTTTCGAGATCGGGGGCGATCGACGCTGGAATCCGCTAATCAGGCGATGGGAGGACTTGGCTGACTGATCGTCCTGGGAACCAGGGCTAGAGCACCTGCCCATCGACGCAAGAAGAAAGTGTTCATCTTATTATTGCTAAAATCCTGACCTTTCAAATCTCATCCTGATAACCTGACCGGATAAGGGGGGCATCATGATGTTTGCCAGATTGATTCTTATCGGGGCTGGAAGAGTGGCTCGCGGGTGTGCGGAGGTTTTGGCACACCTGAACTTACCTTTGACATGCGTTGAGGCCGAACCAAGTAATTTAAACCTGTTGAGGAGTTTCTGCGCTCAGAGGGATATAGAGTATAGGCTGATCTCTGACCGAAAGGAATTGCGCCAGTTTTTCCTGAGCATATCAGTGCCTACTTTGGTTGTGAGCGCCCAGAACATTTATATTTTTCCGCTTGAGGTCGTAAAAAATCCGGCACTGAAAATAATCAATTTCCATAATTCGTTGCTGCCAAGGCATCCCGGTCACAATGCTCCCAGTTGGGCTATTTTTGATATGGACGAAACATCTGGGATAACGTGGCATGAAGTCGTTGCAGAAATCGATAGGGGTCCAATTATCACCCGGAGGGAAATACCCATAGGAGAACAGGTTACCGCTTTGGACCTCGTAATGAGCTGCGCCGATTTAGGTATTCAGAGCTTCAAAGAAATCTTACCATGTGTCATGACAGGTGATTATTGTCCTCAAATACAGCCTTACAGCATCACATACAAGGTCCATCACTCCAAAGATGTTCCAAATGATGGAATATTGGATTTGTCGTGGGACATCCGAAAGATATCTGCTTTCCTGCGGTCCTTGGACTATGGGAGATTACCGGTTTTTCCTACTCCTCGACTCAAAATTCTTGGTAATGTGTTTATTTTAGATAAGCATACATTTTTAGAAGGAAATGATGCATACAATCGCCAATCAATTATTTTTGATCCGCCAAAGTTGGAAGTTATAAGTGACAATATTAAAATTGAAGCTTCCTGCACCAGGTATGATATATAAATCAGGCACTCCATTAGCGTGTTTTTCAACATAGATAACTTACTTGAAAATACTGTTCATATTGTCATATGATATCGTTTATTATTCAAGAATGGAAAGCAATTTCTGGAATCGTAAGGCTTTGGATATTCGAGTATATGACATTGATTTATCAAATCAGTATATTTTTTTTAAAGGAGAACAGATACAATGGCAAATAAGCAGATAATCAAAGATTTCATTCAGTCGGAGCTTGTGAAAGAGAGAGGCCGATTCTCTCTGGAAGATAATGATAATTTGATTGAGAGGGGCGTAATCGACTCTCTTGGAATAATGAAACTGCTTGCCTACCTGGAAGAGACCTTTTCAATCAGCATATCGGATGAAGAACTCATCCCTGATAACTTCGAAACCATCGATGCTATTTCAGCATTTGTGGTAAGTAAACAACGGTAATATTAACTTAATCCATCTTCCCTTCAAATGAACAATATGGATACTGCGTTTTGGAATATTGGAATCTATTATGAGTAATGGCTTTTCGACTTACATGGAGGACGTTGCTTTTATGAATCGCAGAAGGGTAGAGAACATAAGACAAGTGGCACAATACCTGTCTCTATTCTCCGTTTTCTCTTGTCAGTGAGAAGACCCGGCGCATCTATGTTACGATCTTCAACAAGAAGAGCAACAAAGGCTAAGTTCTTCACTTTGACTACTGGGAGGACGTGATGGATTTCTCACTGACCGAGGACCAGATGAGTTTCAAAGAGCTGGCGATCGATTTTGCAAAGAGGAACCTTAACGAAGGCTTTTCTGAACGGGAGCGCAATGGGGAGTTCAACTTCGAGGGTTGGAAAAAGTGCGCTCAGTTCGGATTGCATGGGCTGCCAATGCCCGAAAAATATGGCGGGCTCGCGAAAGATATCTTGACGTGCGTCACTGTAATGGAGGGGTTGGGGTATGCATGTAAGGACAGCGGCCTGCTGTTTGCGATCAACTCCACTATCTGGACGTGCGAGTGTCCGATCCTGAAATTCGGCACCGATGCCCAGAAAGAGAAATACCTTCCCGGGTTGATCGATGGATCATTGATCGGCGGACACGCAGCGACCGAGCCGGACGCCGGCTCGGATGCATTCAGCATGAAGTGCAGAGCTGAAAGAAAAGGAGACAGGTATATTCTTAATGGGGCAAAGATATTCATATCGAATGCCCCGATCGCCGATTTTCTCCTGGTCTTCGCGGTAACGAACAAAAACAAAGGCTTTGCCGGAATATCCGCCTTCGTTGTCGAAAAGGGCTTTCCGGGGTTTTCCGTGGGTAAACCGCTGGATATGATGGGGTTGAGAACTTGCCCTCTTGGAGAAGTGATACTGCAGGACTGCGAGGTGCCTGCCGAGAATATACTGGGTAAGGAGGGCGGCGGTGCGGGGATATTCTCTTCGGAAATGGAACTGGAAAGAAGCTGCTTGTTTGCCATGCATCTCGGCGCAATGGAAAGAGAGCTTGAGCAATGTGTCAATTACGCAAAGATGCGCGAACAATTTGGGCGACCGATAGGCAAGTATCAATCCATATCCCACAAGATCGCTGACATGCGGCTGAGAATCGAATTGTCCAGGTTGATATTGTACAAGGTCGCATGGATGAAAACGCAGGGCAAACGGGCCCCGGTGGAATCTGCAATTGCCAAACTGTTCATCAGTGAAAGCTATTTGCAAACCTGCCTTGACGCACTGCAAATCCACGGGGCCTATGGGTACTCGAAGGAATTAGATATCGAAAGAAACTTGCGTGACTCGATTGCCGGGAGGATATATTCCGGTACGTCGGAGATTCAGAGAAACACTATTGCAAGTTACCTTGGACTCTAGAAATACGAAACTGGGGGATAGATAGACCATGCACCTGTTTTTATTGCATCAACTCCTTACACGTAGCGCCCAGATGCACCCCGGCAGGGAGGCGGTTGTTTTAAACAATGAGTCCTTGAATTACGCGGACCTGGAGTCAAAAAGCAATCAGCTTGCCCTCACCCTGCAAAAGATGGGTGTGAAACCCGGAGACAGGGTAGGAATTCTACTCAATAAATCCATCGAATCGATTATTTCTGTCTTCGGGATTTTGAAAGCCGGGGCAGCGTATGTGCCGATCGATCCCCTGTCACCGGTCAGCCGGATGAATCACATCATGAATAATTGCGGCATCGAATGTGCAGTTACCAGTTCCCCGCATCTGGCGAAGATTGCAGCATCCACCGAACATCCAATTCCGCTTCGGAGGGTGCTGGCTGTGGATAAGGACCTGGAAGCAATCGGTGAGGGTGAAATACACATTGATATAATACCATGGCGCACGGTGACGGCTGAATCGCCCGATGAGTATCAGCCCGTTCAGGTAGCCGACGTCAGCCCCGCTTATATCCTGCACACTTCGGGTTCCACCGGCCTGCCCAAAGGTGTAGCAATCTCACATCTGAACGCCCTCACGTTCGTTCAGATGGCCGCGGATTTTTTCGCGATAAACGAACGCGACAGATTTGCCGGCTTTGCGCCGCTTCATTTTGACCTGTCTGTTTTCGACATATTCGCGGCAGTTAAAATGGGAGCATCGATTGTGCTGGTGCCCGAGTTCCTCTCGACATTTCCCATAAAGCTGGCCGAGTATATCGAAGAAAAAAGGGTTTCCATCTGGAATTCTGCCTCGTCAGCCCTTTGCCTGCTCGCAGACCGTGGGAAGCTCGCTCGGTTTCACTTTGATTCCCTCCGGCTCATCCACTTCTCGGGAGACATCATGCCCGTGAAGTATCTTCGCACGCTTATGACAACTATGAAGAATGCCGCTTTTTACAACATCTACGGGCAGACCGAAGCGAATTCATCGATGTGCTATAGAGTCGAAGACGTCCCCCGTGATGAAGCGTGGAAGATACCCATCGGGAAGGCTTTCCCAAACTTTGAGGTCTTTGCGCTGACTGAGGAGGGGGAATTGGTCGACCGGCCCGGGCGAAGGGGGGAGCTTCATGTCATGGCCGCGACCGTGGCGCTTGGCTACTGGAATGACGAGGAAAGGACGAAGGAGAAGTTCATACAGGACCCAAGGGCTTCTCTGCCGGGGCCGAGAGTGTACAGGACAGGAGATCTGGTTGAGGTCGACCAGCACAACGATTACCTCTTTGTCGGCCGAAAAGACCACATGGTCAAGAGCAGGGGCTATCGGATCGAACTGAGCGAAATCGAAGCCGTGCTCCACAGCCACCCCTCGGTAAGGCAAGCTGTAGTGCTTGCCGTACCCGACGAACTCATCGGAAACAGAATTGTAGCACACGTCGGGGCCATGGAGGGGACCGGCCTGTCCGAATCTGACCTTGTTCAATTCTGCGCCAATGTTTTGCCCAAGTATATGATACCTGAGCTTATTTTCTTCCACGACGCCCTGCCGCTGACGTCCAGCGGGAAGATAGACAGGAAGGAGCTTGAGAAAGCTCATCCATTGGCGGCCCGTTGAAAAAGTCCTGATTACCGCTTTAATCACCGATGGCGTTTAGAATTCTGCGCTCAGGCTTCTACTCCTTTGCCCGGAGCTTTGGTTATCACGAAGCACGAAGAATGCGAAGGGAATCCCTGTTTAGAAGGCTTTTCTTCGTTGCCTTCGTAATCTGTTCATTCCTTGCACCGGCTTAGCCGGAAGGTATCCTTCGTGCTCATCGCGTCAAAATCCCCTTCATATTTAGGCAGACTTGTAGAAGGGGTAGCTGATCCTCATACGTTAAGGTACCGGAGATTATGGTTCAGATACGGGATATGACAAAATCGGATATACCCAGAGTAGGGGAAATTCTTTATGAAGGATTCAACTCTGTTGCTTCCAAATATGGATATACTCCTCAAATGCACAGTATACAAGACGGGACAACTTGGGCTTGGGCTATGTTTCGTCATGGTCCAAGTGAACGCCTGGTCGCTGAGTTGGAAAATCGCGTGGTAGGAATGACTTGTTTAAACCCGAGGGGGCTTCTCGGAGGTTTTGGGCCAATCGTAGTTGATCCACACTTTCAAGGCAAGGGCATAGCACGGGAATTACTCCACACCGTTCTGAAGAGGGCGGACAACTTGCAGGGTTTAAGGTGCGTACAGGAGGCTTACAATCCTATAACCTTTTCTTTGCTATATTCATTCAACTATATGCCGGTGGCAAATCTATTGGTTCTGTTTCTAACTGGTGAAGTTAAACATAAGTTAGATCCATGCAATAATATAAGTACATTAACAGCTAATGATTTAGACGAACTTCATATGTATGATAATCCGAGAAGTAAATTCGATCGTAGGACAGATTTTTCATACTGTATCAAATGGGGCAAGGTATTTGTTTATAGATATCAGTCGCAAATTCGCGGATTTATGGCATGCATTTCTGGCTCGACATCCGTGCAACTGGGTCCCTTGGTCGCCGAAGGAGAAGAAGAAGCCGAGTGCTTGTTTCGCCATGCATTAATGGTTTTCAAGGGCCGGCATTGTCGAACGCATGTCATGGCAAGAAATCACGTGCTTGTCAAGGGGCTTATGGAATTAGGCTTTAAACTCTATTGCATAGATATGTTAATGGTGCGAGGGTCGGGATCATGGTATCCAAGCCAATATGTAGAAACCTTTGGGACGTTCCCTGAGGGTGTGTAGGTATGTAAAAACACTGAGCGTTTTTTCTCCTTGTGGTAGGAAATGAAGTACAGATACGATTTGTTTAAACAGGTATTAATGACGTTCATATTGGATCTTAAAATGAACTTCCTTTTATTAATACCGCTGACATTCGAATGGAGGACTTAGGCAATGGAAAAGATCATCAGGAACAGTTGGCGTCGAGAATCCGGTGAGATCTTCGACATTGCTCAAATCCTGAAGCACGAGATCCATCCGGAGGGACTGGATGTCGACCGGCTCAGGTTTCACGAAGCAGGTCGACTGGTACTGGGAGAGGGTGTCGGTCGCATTATCAGTATCCTGCGCGGAAACGCAAAACTACACCTGGCAGGGGCCGAGGGAAAACCTCTCCAACTGGGGGTGGGCGTCCATCTCTATATCCCGGCGGACGTTGACGGCGCTCTTGAAGCGGAGCCTGCTGCCGAAATCCTGCGCGTATCCGGCCCATCGGCCTCGCAAGCTCATGGTAAACGGCTGCTGCTTCGCGACGAACAGTTTATCGCGGCTTGTGCTTCGGGACCTCAGTCGCTTAGATGGACCTTTACACCGCAGTATTTGAGCCGTCGAATCTTTCTGCACCATGACCCTACTCTTCAGTCTAAATCAGGGCATCCCGTTTCCTGGTTTCACACCACCATGTTTGACGTGACAGGGCTTCCCGAAAACGAGGACGGGGAACCGGTGTTCAAGATGTCATACAACTCACGAACCGAGTGTAACTTCTGCTACGAGGTGAAAGGGACCGGACGCGTACGCATGGCGCAGCACCCGTATCAGCGGTCGAAACAGAAGTGGGGCCCATGGTCAACGCTCGATGGTGATTCCACCTATCACCTGAACGAGGCCTCCGGGAGCAGCGAAGAAGAGTGCCACATCGATGCGAAGACAAATACTCCGCAATATTTTCGCAATAAGCACGAGGTCTACATTATCGACGGGTTCGTATCGCTCTTCTGTGTTTTCGATCCTGCCCCCACGGGTGTCGAGCGTCATCAGCCGGGTGAATATAGCGATTACGAGCCCCTGTCGAAGATACTCGGGACCAAGGAATACGAGGTCCATCAGCGTGAGATCGCGAGATACGATGAGATGGTGGATAAACTCTCCCTTGCCAAGGCGAAGGGCGAGCTGAGCACGTACCACGGAACTCAGTTGTGGCAACTGTATCTGCAAGGCCGAGAGGCACAATCCGCCATTGAAACCGAGCTCATGAAGAATCTGGCTGCGGAAGGCAAAGGTCGCGAACAGGTTCTTGCGTGCTGGATGCAACCCGTCACTGGTTAATGGGAGCGCTGACAATAACGGACACGAATCTCCAGGGATAAAGTCCTGCACCATGCCAGGGATGGCCAAATCTCCTTTATTATTGCTAACAGGCTACCTGAGTAAATAAAATCTCCTCAGACCCGCAGAGAATTCTCCTCATCAATGAATAGAGAGTTTGTGGCCTCTGCGGGTTAAAATTGCGTTCACGCTTCACTTGCCCTTGTAGAGCGGTCATGCTTGGCTGTGTTCATTGTATAGGACAATCGAAGGATGAAAATAGGATTCATTTCCATTGCGTTTCCCGTGGACTTACAGAAGTACGTTTTCGGCCTGTATAAACGGATGGGTACGTTCATCCATGCCATGAAGGAAATGGGTGAGCTTGATATGTTGTTCTTCGTGCATCAGGACATAACATTAAATGAACACTTTGTTGCCGAAACGGAGAAACGGCTGGCAAAACATTGGGATGCGCGATTGCGATTGGAGCTATGTAACCGTGCGCCTCGAAGGCAGGAACAAGGGCGCTGGCAGTACTACATCGATCCTGCTCTGAGCATAACAAATCATCCGCCCTATCTGCATACTGCCCAAAGAGAACAGATAAGTGCGGTCCGTCGAATGCTGTCAAGAAAACCTGATATTCTGTTCGTCCACAGACTCGCCAGTATTGTACCCGTTCTGCTCTCTAAGGAGTACCATCCAAGAATCTATTTCGATCTGGACGATATTGAACACGTCGCCTTTTTGCGTTCAATTAAACAACCTCCATTTTGGCCGGGGAAGCGGCTATTCTATCTAAGGCTGCCGATTCTGAAACTATGGGAGCGACGCGCTATCCGGCTCTCCCACACAACTTTTGTCTGCTCGGAACACGATAGGTACTGTCTTTCAAAGGATTGGGGCTCCAAGAACATTGAGGTTATCCCGAATGCCATTGATGTTCCCGATATTCAAGAACTACCGGATAAGCCGAGGCTGTTGTTCCTTGGCCGTATGACTTATTTACCCAACACGGTGGCTGCCGATTACTTAATCAGAAAAATTTGGCCACTAATATTGTCTGCTTTCCCGGATGCCAAGCTGCTTATTGCCGGGCCTGGATCTGAAAACATTGCCAGTTTTGCGGACTGCCCTTCCGGCGTGGAATTTCTTGGTTTCGTCGATAATCTTGAAAAACTGTACAAGGAAGTCACGGTTGTCTGCTGCCCTATTTTCTCCGGCGGAGGCACACGCATTAAAATTCTGGAGGCGGCAGCGTACGGAAAACCTGTAGTTTCAACGACTATCGGAGCAGAAGGAATAGAGCTGCGGGATGGAGAAGAGATACTTTTGCGCGATGGTCCGGAATCCTTTGCCGAAGGCTGTATTCAACTTTTAAAAGATAGAAGCTTTGCGGTAAAAATTGGCCGGGCTGCGCGCTCGGTTGTGGCTCGAAAGTATGACAGGAATCATGTTGTGAATAGGATCAGGATGTCACTGGGCAACTCCGGAGATTGTAGTCCTTGACCACGTGAGGGAGCTAAAGATACATTGATGATTGCCCAAGCGGTTCTTCAGTACTCAAATCCGAAGCAACGCCGTCATATATCGAATAGGCCTTTATACAATTCCACGCCTTAACGAGGGAATAAATGGTTGGTGGCACCGGCGTAGGTATCTTAACTTTTGTTCCCGATCGTTGGGAAAGCTATTGGCAGTCACGACATCACATTATGTCGAGACTTGCAGCTCATTACAAGGTCCTATGGGTATCACCACCTACAAACTGGCGTGATGTGCCTACGGCCAATCCTCGCTCGTTCTTCAAAACCGGAATCAAAAAGGCTTCAACTTCGTTCTGGACATATTCGCCAGAATCTTTTCTGCCAATTATTTACAGGCCCAAATGGGGTGCAAATGCTCTTCAGCAACTCCGTATCAGAAGGATCAAGTCTTACATTGCTGCAATGGGTATCAAGCGGTTGATAATTTATATTTGGAGGCCTGAGTTTGCCTCTTATTTGGAAGAATTTAATAGAGATTTGCTTTGTTACCATATTGATGATGAATACACATTTTCAGATGGAGATTTACCCACCAGCTCTAATGAAACGCAATTAATAAAAAACGCAGATGTTATATTTATTAGTTCGAAGACATTAATTTGCAAGAAAGGCAATTTAGGCAGTGATGTGTATTACATGCCAAATGGTGTAGATTTTTCTCACTATAGAAATATTGTTGATAATAAAAAAACATATCTGCCTGAATTTGATAATATTCCTAGCCCTCGTATTGGATATTTGGGCTATATTAAAGACGATCTCGATTTAAAATTGCTTTTGCATATTGCTCGAAAAAGGAAGGACTGGTCACTCGTACTGGTCGGGCCAGTACAAGAAACGCACCTCGCGATACGGGAAGACATAGATTTACTTCGCCGCGAAAGCAATGTGTACTTTCTCGGAGGTAAACGCCCGGAAGATCTACCGGGCTACATTAAGAAAATGGATGTCTGTCTGATGTGTTATCGAAAGAACATGTATACTCATTACATATATCCCATGAAGTTACACGAGTATTTAGCCTGCGGGAAGCCAATCGTAGCTGCTGAGTTGGAGAATTTAAAGGAATTCAGCAATGTTTTGTACTTTGCCGACGACTCAGAAGAATGGATTGACAAAATCCAAATTGCCCTTGGCAGCCGCGGTCCCGAGATGGAGATCAAAAGGATCGAAGTGGCCAGCCAAAACAGTTGGGATCAGCGAGTGAACACCATAAGGTCAATTATCGAAAAAAAACTACAACATGACTCATAAGGAATGTGCACACCGATGGCCCATTACTGAGCAGGCAAGCCCTATTCACCCGTTTCCACGCCCCGCGAAGACTACTTAACGCCCGCGAGGCCGACTATCAGCGATAAACCACTACCTGGCGATACGATGTTATCCGGAATCCCAAGCAACCCTGTGATCATTTCCACTTGCGCCGCCCTGCTTAGCGGAGGCATTGCCCTTTACTCCCTTATCAGAGCAGGCCGCTCGTTTTCAAACATTGCCTTTTCCCTGGGTATGCTCGCCCTGGGGCTCGAAGCTGTTTTTTCGATTTTCAGTTTGCAGGCGACTTCCGAGCGAGATCTCATCTTCTGGGAAAACTGCAGAGTTGCCATCGAGGGCTTTGTCCTGGGAATCTGGCTGATTTTCAGCGTACGCTATGCGAGGGCGGGTTCGGCTTCCGCTTACGTGAAGACAACATGGACATGGGTCGCTCTGGCTATCTTTGCTTTCCCGCTCCTGCTGGTAGTATTATTCCGGGACCTTTTCTTCTTTAAAGCCAGTCTGGGTATCAACAGGTGGACGC
>Ga0187867_10001455_pt1 | contig 20476 bp, 17 predicted proteins | sample June2016WEW_13_1_FD_132976 | JGI IMG/M metagenome (GOLD analysis project Ga0187867, IMG submission 132976) | Peatland microbial communities from SPRUCE experiment site at the Marcell Experimental Forest, Minnesota, USA - June2016WEW_13_10 | ecosystem: Environmental > Terrestrial > Soil >...
CGGTTGGAAATCGCCCGGGGGTTGGTGCACGAACCCAGCCTCTTTTTTCTGGACGAACCGACGACGGGCCTGGACCCGGTTTCACGAGTCGCCGTCTGGGAAATGCTGACGCGGCTGAAAGGCCAACGCGACCTGACGATCCTGGTTACGACGCACTACATGGACGAGGCGGACAAGCTGTGCGACCGCATCGCGATCGTGGACCACGGTAAGCTCGTGGCGCTCGATTCGCCGCTGAAATTGAAGGCGTCCATTCCGGGGGAAAACATCCTGGAAGTCAGTTTTTCCGGCGCTCCGCAAGATTGGCTGGAGACGTTGAAGTCCCTGCCCGACGTGGCCGAGGTCAAGGCGGATGACAACGTTTACCGAATTTCCTCGAACAACGGCCCGCGCACCACGATCGCGCTGATGGAAGCGGCGCGGAACGCCAACGCGACGATCAATTCACTTTCCGTGCAAAGCACGACCCTGGACGACGTTTTTGTGTATTACACCGGGCATCAATTGCGCGACACTTTACAAACACCAACGGCTTCAAACAGCCCGTTCATACTCCAGCGAGCATGAAAGAGAAGAGGATATGCACCGAATTTTGGCCATCGTCGAACGTGATTTGAGGCGGTTTCGGCGCAGCCCGGTTTTGATGATCGTTTCAATGATCATGCCGCTGGTGCAACTCATCGTGCTGGGCTACGCGTTCGGGGGGAAAATCAAGAATATACGGCTTGGGGTCGTGGATGAAGACCACGGCGTGCCGGCAATCAAGTTGAAGGAAATGTGCCAGGCGGTCGCCGCCAACGCCGCCACGTTCGAGACCGTTGCCTACGCCGACAAATCGGCGGTGCTGAGGGATTTGCGGGAGGGCAAGATCAATGGCGTGCTGAACATTCCGCCGGAATTTTCGCGCAAGGTTCTGGCGGGCGCTAGTCCGCACATCGCGATAGTGGAGGACAATACGGATCAATTTTCCTCCTCCGCGCTGGAAGCCAGTTTCGACGGCTTGCTCGTGGCGTACAACGCACCGGTTGTTGGGCCGCGGGAGACGGCTGACGTGGCTCTTTCCGTCGTGGAGATTTATCCATACGTGCCCTACATCCAGTTCCTGCTGCCGGGCATCATCGTGCTGGCAATATTCGTTTCCGCCATGATTGGCGGCGGCATCATCTTCATAGACGACAAAGCGCGCGGCCTGCACGAAGGCTATCTCGTCACGCCCATCGGCAAATTTGAACTGATTTTGGGATTCACGCTGGCGGGGGCGGCCAAGGCCATCATCGCCGGCGTTGTTTTAATCACCCTTGGATCACTGATAGCGGGAATTCCCGATCCGTTCAATCCCCTGCGAATGGCCAGGATGTTGTTGATGGTGGTGGCAACGTCGATGGCATTGATCAGCATGATGTTTTTGATCATGGTGCGCGTGAGCGACCCACTGGTGCCGCGCGCCATTTTTGGAATGTTGAACACCGTGTTGTATTTCCCCAGCGGCGCGGTCTATCCCCAGCAATCGTTTCCGGGCTGGATGAAGGCCATCGCCGTGGTTGATCCATTCACCTACGCCGTGCATGGGTTCAAGGAACTGGTCTTGAAGAACACGGGCCTGATGGCCGTCAGCTTTGACCTTGCTTTCCTTGCCGGTTTCACCGTCCTGACGCTGGGCGCGGCCACCTTGCTCTTTCGCCGGACATTGTAATGCGGTCTTAACCGGTCTAATCGATCGTCGTTCCGGCGGGCTGGTTCTTTCCGATCGGATTTCCGCTGCCTTTGATCGCCAGCATCCGGTCCAGGGCTATCGACGCCCATTTGCGAGTCTCGGCATCGACCTTGATCTGATTCACAACCTTGCCGTCCACCAGGTTCTCCAGCACCCAGCAGAGGTGCGGCATGTCGATGCGGTACATCGTCGTGCAGAGACATTGGCAATCGCTCAGGACGATGATTTTTTGTTCGGGGTGCCGGTGGGCGAGGCGATTGACCAGATGAACCTCGGTGCCGACGGCCCATTGGCTGCCGGGGGGGGCGGCGGTGATTTGCTGGACGATGTAGGCGGTGCTGCCGGCCAGGTCGGATTTCTGAACCACGTCCCAGCGGCATTCGGGGTGAACGATCACCTTCATGTGCGGATATTTGGCTCGGACCTGGTCGACATGCTCGGGCCGGAAAAGTTGGTGGACGGAGCACTGGCCTTTCCACAAGACGAAATTGGCCTGCTCGAGTTTGCGGGGATCGTTGCCGCCGAAATCCTGCGTGGGGTCCCAAAGGATCATGGAATCGAGCGGGTAGCCCATGGCGAAGGCGGTGTTTCGGCCAAGGTGTTGGTCGGGGAAGAAGAGCACCTTGATTTGCTTGTAGGTCGATCCGGCGGCGCCGCCTTGCAAGGCCCATTGCAGGACATTGCGGCAATTGCTGCTGGTGCAGACGGCGCCGCCATGTTGACCGACGAAGGCCTTGATGGCGGCCGAACTGTTCACGTAAGTGACCGGGACGATGGTCTGCTCGGGGCAAACGTCGCGAAGTTGGTCCCAGCATTCCAGGGTCTGGTCGAGGTTGGCCATGTCGGCCATGGAGCAGCCGGCGCCGAGGTCGGGGAGGATAACTTTGACGTTATCAGCGGTGAGAACGTCGGCGGACTCAGCCATGAAATGGACGCCGCAGAAGACGACGAATTCGGCGGATTTCTGCTGGGCTGCGTTGCGGGACAGTTCGAAGCTGTCGCCGGTGAAATCGGCGAAATCGGTGACGGCGTCCTGCTGATAATGGTGGCCCAGAATCACCAGGCGGTGTCCCAGAGCCTCTTTGGCGGACCGGATTCGCAGGCGCAACTCGTTGTCGGACAGTTCTTTATAGATTTTCGGCAAAGGTTGTTGCCAGGTTAGGCCCATGATTTATCCTCGTTGCCCGGATTGCTTGGGCAACTGATTCTAGTGCGCGGGGCGTTTTTTTCCTGTTTGGACTTGTCTGATAATCGGGCGAAACGCGAATCATTAATCCATTCAAATGGCGATGGTCGATGTTAAGGCCGAGCGAAGAAAGGTTCGCACTCGCCAAGTGGGAAAAGTAGTAGACGTAGGCATTCCATCATTTTGAACCCCCTTAAGTCTTATGTGGAAGGAGCTTGATATGCTTCGGAAAGGTTTAGTCGGTGCGGCTTTGGCCGTGCTGGCACTGGGATCGGCTGCCATGGCGGATAATGTGGTTTCAGCGCCCGTGGCAACGCCGACGGACAACAGCGCCGGGATCAACAGCAATATCCCAGTGGAACTTGCCCGGGTGGCCGTTAACCCCGTGATCTACGGCGACGATCAGGCGACGTCGGCACCGGCTGCGCCCGCGGCCGCGGCGGCGCCGGCGCCCAGCGATGTGCCCGATACGGCCATCATGTGGGGCATTTACCAGCTCGGCGGGGGCAAGATTATGAAAGACCTGGAGTTGAGCATCACGGGCTACGTCGAGCTCGGATACTTCTACGATCTGACGTCGCCCAAGGACACGCAAACCGACCGGAGCGCTCCGCGCGATGGGATCTATTTTCCGGGCGCTTACAAGAACGACATCATGTTGAACCAGGTCGATCTGGCCATTCAGCGGACGGTCGATACCAGCAAGTTTGACATCGGGTTCATGGTGGAAGGGATTTACGGCCGCGACGCCGTCTATACCCACTCCAACGGCATTCTCGACAACGGGAACAAGCACGGCAATACCAGCCCGGACGACGATCTGGACTTGGAACAGGCCTATTTGACGTTCGCAATCCCGCTGGGCAGCGGCCTCACGATTACCGCCGGTAAGTTCGATACCCTGCTCGGAGAGGAAGTGATCAACCCGACGGGCAACGCGCTATATACGCACTCGTACCTGTTCAGCTACGCGGTTCCGCTGACGCAGACGGGGGTCACATTTACCTATACCTTCCCGGAGAACCTGAAACTGATTGCCGGGTTCACCCGCGGATGGAATCAGTCCACCTCGGACAACAACGGGGCGATTGATTTCCTGGGCGAGTTGGCGTGGACTTCGGCGGACAGCAAGTGGAACGCGACGCTGAACTTTTCGGAAGGCCCGCAATCCACGGGCGACAACAGCGATTACTGGACCGTCCTCGAGCCCATCGTCAGTTGGAAGATTTCGGACCAGTTGACGGCGACTGGCGACGTGGTCTATGGAGACGCCAGTTCGATCGCGCAGTGGTACGGCGTGGCGGGCTACCTGTCATACGTGACCTGCAAGTACGCCGCCGTGAATTTCCGCGCCGAGTTCTATCATGACGGCCGCGGCTTCACGACCGGCGTGGGCGGGACGGACATCAACTTCATCGAAGGCACGCTGGGCGTTGCGATCACCCCGCTGCCGGATACGAAGGTCCTGGACTCGTTGACGATCCGGCCCGAAGTCCGGTTGGACACGGCCAACCACGCCGCGTTCGACAACTCGCACTTCACGGAACTTACCATGGCGATCGATACCTACATCAAGTTCTAGCCATGGCCACAACGGATTGGAACGCGATGCCGCGGGATAGCCATCCCGCGGCTTTTTTTTCGCCAGGGCGCATCTGCTACAATTCGATGGCGTGAAAGGCGGCAGCGTGACGACAGGACCAGCGACGATGCGGATCGACGGGCTTCTGGGCCGGGGGCTGCCGACGATTTCGTTTGAATTTTTCCCGCCGAAGACCGAGGCGGGCTTTGCGCAATTGTTCGCGACGGTGAACGACCTGCATCCGCTGAACCCCAGCTACGTTTCGGTGACGTATGGGGCGGGGGGGAGCACGCGGCAAAAGACGGTGCAGCTCGTGGAGCGCATCCAGCGCGAATCGTCGATCCTGTCGATGGCGCATCTGACGTGCGTGGGGCACACGGCAGAGGAAATCGGGGCGATATTGGAGGAATTGTGGTCGGCGGGGGTGCGGAACGTGCTGGCGCTTCGGGGCGATCCGACCGGGGGGCCGCAAGGGCAGTTTGTCGCCACCGCCGGCGGGTTCGGACATGCCAGCGACCTGGCGAAATTTATCCGCGGCCGGCGTGAATTCTGCATCGGCGTCGCCGGTTATCCGGAGGGGCATCCGCAATGTCTGAACCGGACGCGCGACCTGGAGATGCTGAAGCTGAAGATCGACAACGGCGGGTGCTTCGTGGTGACGCAGCTCTTCTTCGACAACGCGGATTTTTACCGGTTCCGGGACGAGGCGCGGGCGATGGGGATCCAAGTGCCGATCATCGCGGGGATCATGCCGATCGTGAACGTTTCACAGATCAAGCGGTTCATCAGCATGTGCGGGGCGAAGATTCCGCATCCGCTGCTTCAGAAGCTGGAGGCGGTGGAGCAGGATGCGGAGGCGGTTTACGCGACGGGGATCGCGCATTCGGTGGGGCAGTGCGGGGATCTGCTGGCGCACGGGGTGGACGGGCTGCACTTTTACACTCTGAACAAGAGCCGGGCGACGGTGGATATCGTGCGGGCGCTGAATGCGAAGCACGCGTATTGACGGAACGGGTTGGACGGGATGCAAAAAAGTAAAGCCCCGGCATGGCCATGCCGGGGCTTCTTGATTTGAGGACCCAAGATTCGGGGATTAGTAGCGGTCGCGATTTCCGCGATCGCCGCGGTCTCCGCGACCGCCGCCGCCGGCGCGCTCTTCGCGTGGGCGAGCTTCATTGACGGTCAGTGCGCGTCCGTTGTGCTGCTGGCCGTTGAGGGCGGCCACGGCTGTGGTGGCCTCCTGGTCGGTGGCCATCTCGACGAATCCGAAGCCCTTGCTTCGGCCGGTGTCCCGATCGTTGATGATTTGAGCGGAAACCACCTGCCCGTGCTGGGCGAACAACTGTTCGAGTTCCGAGCTATCGACGGTGTAGCTCAGGTTCCCGACGTACAACTTCTTACCCATCGGAATCTCCTTACATGGGTAGACCGGGGCCCGAGGGTCATCGGTTCTTTCCGGGCCAAATTGAAAGAGGTTGCTTGGGCAACCATTGCGGGAGGGATAAAACGGACACGGAGGAGCGACACTGCACGAGAAGCTTTCCTGATGCCGATCGACTAACCCGCCACCTTACTCAGGGGAAATATCCTATACCAACTCTGGTCGGTAAAGCAAGAAAAAAACGGCGGCCCCAGCGGGCAAGGCAGGGGGGCTGGCCGCTACTTTTCCGCGACCAAGGGCTCATAGGAATGCGGCTGCAATTGAATCGAGAACAAGACCCTGGGCGGGCCCCGGAACGTGCCGGTCGGCCTCGTCGAAGCGCCGCCGAACCGGGCAGGCTGGCCGGTGAAGATCCCGCCCGTTTGCAGGTCGCGAAGATGGCGGAACCCTCCGGCAACCGCCAGCGTGACGTATTGCGGTGTTGGCAGATAGGACTCCACGATGAAACTGTTGTTGTCATAGGCGAAGAGGCTGACTTGGCCGGGGGCGTCGGCGATCACGGGAAAATCGCCCAGGATCACGCTGCGAATGGCGCCCAGGGCTTGGGGCGGAAAGTCGTACAGATCGTTGAAATTCTCCGGGATCGTCAGAACGTACAAAATCCCCTTGGAATAACGATCCATCAGCAGGATGGGATATCCGTTGCCGTTGGCGATTCCGGTGAGCAGCATCCAGGCGTCGTTGGTGAGGAAGTCGATCTGGGGGATCAGGATTGGGGCGGACAATTTTGAAGCGCCGATGGGCCGGCCGTGCGGGCCTTGAAACTCGGTGACGGCGGCCTGGCGGTCGGTGTACTGAAGTTCGCAGATGTCCTGGATGCCCTTCCCCTGGAGGGCGCGGAGGAGGCCGGAGGTGATGACCACGGACTTGCCGGCGGTCAACTGTGATTTGATTTTGCCGACGATGTCGGGATCGAACTTGGCGGATTCGGTCAGGAGCAGCATGTTGGCGTCGGCGGGAAAGGCGGGACAGAGATCGATCGGAATGCCGATCATGCCGAGATAGTTGTGGAGAAAATCCTCGCCGGTGGCGTGCGGGGGGCGATAGCTCTTGACGCCGATCGGATTGCCCAATTGGCCGACGAAGGCGTCAACCTGCTGAAGGGAATAGGCGGCGGCGTTGGCCATGAGCGGATCGGAAGGAGCGGTGAACTGGCGCGCTCCGCCGGCAAACTGGAAATAGTTGAAACTGGTCGGCAAGCCCTCCCAAAGCGTTCGGTCTCCCGGAACGGCCGGGCGTTCCAGGGCGGGCCAACTGAAGAGCATAATTTCACGCGCCTTGGCGAAGGCGGTGTCCCACAACTGCTCGGCGTAGCGATCGAGGTACTTCAAATCGAAGGTGTCCACCCATCCGCCGCCGTTTCGGCCCGGGGCGACGTTCTCGAAATATCGCACGATTTCGTAGCTTTCGTAAGCCTGAAGATGTTGCTCGGTAAAGACGGGATCGCGCGTTTCCGTGCCGGTGTAAATCCCGTCGAAAATTCCCGGCTCGGCGGCCAGATCATATCCCAGGCCCTGAAAATGTTCGTACCAGTTTGGGAACTTGATGATGATTTTTACGTTCGGATTCACGGCCCTGGCGGGTTTGACCAGGAGATTCCGCGAAACCTCGTCCATCGCGTCGAGGCGGTATTGGGTCCAGGTTTTGTCGCCCTTGGCCGCGATGTCGGCGTCGGTCTTGGTGCTGTAAAAAAAGAAATCATCCAGAATGATTTCGTCGAAATGCCGGGCCGTCATCTCGACCACGCCCTGCACGAGCTTGCGGTCGCCGGGATCGGCGTAGGAAAACGAGCGGAATTGGCTGCCCTGACTCTCATCCTGAAGCGCCAACCCGCCGGCCACGCGGACGCCCCGGTCGGTGAAGAATTTCTTGATCGGTTCGATGGAGTCTTCATCGACGACTTGCCGGCTGCGGTAGGTTTCGAGGTAAACCTTGTCCACCTTGAGCCGGCTGGCGATGCGGCTCCAGTGATCCGCCAGCCACGCCGGGTCCTTCATCTCGCGCGTGATGCCGACCGGGACGTAAACGGCGACGGAGAAATTCTTGTAATTGCCCGCCCACGATGCCGAGGCCCAAATCAGAAGCGTCGTGATGCAGAGGGCGATGATGGCGGATCGTTGCATGGGGGATATCTCCGGTTATTGAATGCCGATGGCGCTGGCGGTGGCGTGGGTTTCGATGTGGCTGAGGCTCACGAGCCAGCGGGTAATGCCCAGTTCGGTCGCGACGCGGGCGCATTCGCCGGAAAGCTGGATTCCGGGCTGGCCGCTGGGGTTCTTGACGATCTCGATGTCGGTCCAGGCGATGCCGCCGCGCCAGCCGGTGCCCAGGACTTTCAGCACGGCCTCCTTGGCGGCGAAGCGGCCGGCGAGGTGCTCGAAATATCGCTTGGGATTGGCGGTGCAATAGGCCTGCTCGGCGGGGGTGAAGACGCGGTCGAGGAAGTGTCGTCCGTGCAACTCGTGCAGCCGCCGAATGCGGGCGGTTTCGACGAGATCGATGCCGTGGCCGATGATGGACATGAGGAAATGATAAGCGGGAAAGCTCGAAAGGGCGAAACCACAATCACATCCGAAGGCCTACGGCTGCAAATCGTCATTGGGAACGAGGGTGTAGAATTTCTCGCCCCATTCAAACGGAGCGAGCGTTTCGTAGATCGTTTTGCATTCGACGTGTCCGTCGAGATAGAGGAAATTGGTGCGTCGCTGGTCCGGGTAACCATCGACATGGCCGTGGTTGCGGCCGACCCAGTCCAGGCGCGTGACTGAACTGCCGGCGCTGGCCGGATCGGGGTCGAGGTCGGCCGCGGTCACGCGGCGATACCCGATGCCGGGACGCAACTGATACATGTCCAGCGTTCCATCAAGCCCGACGAACGCATGCACCGGGCGGTGACTGTACAGATAATAATCCGTCGAATTGGCGGCGGTAATTCGCGCGCCGGTTTGAGCCCATTCTGTCGCCAGGATCGTGCCGCTGGCGTTGGGGAGCGACGCGGCGTGAATGAACTGGTAGATGCGCACGGCGCTCTGGAATCCCAGGGCGAATTTATTTCGAGGCGAAAGGGCTTCGTTCAGGGTGTAGGCGACGCGCGGAGCCTGCTGGTCGATCACGCCCGGGGTCTCGTTGATCTGGCCGGGCAGTCGATTGTCGTCGGTGGTGTTGGTCGGCGGCAATCCGCCTTGCTCCAGTTCCGGACAGAGAAACGCGCCGTTGGGAACCGATCCGTTGCTGTACAGGAAATAACTCCAGTGCAGAAACGCCAGGCTGGTGTACTGCTGCTGGCCATTGACGATGGTTTGTCCGGTGTAGCTGTAGGAGGCGGGGATCATTCCGTTGTTTTCGCCTTCATAAACGGTCAGACCCTGGCCGATGCTGCGCAGGTTGGCGGCGCAGGCGATCTGGTTGGCGTCGCGCCGCGCCCCGGCCAGCGTGGGCAGCAGCAGCGCGATCAATATCCCCAGCACCCCGATCACGACGAGCAATTCCACGAGCGTGAATCCATCGTGTTTGGTCGGCTTGGCCACGGGATAATACTCTCCGCGATAGTCCTTGGGAGCTTCGGGAGGACGTTCAATCACTTCCAACGGCCCGCCCTTGAGAACCACCGGCGGGGCGGGCGCGGCGGCAGGCGCAGGCGGCGGCGTTTTGACGGTTTCATTCGCCGGCGATTGAGACAGCGAATCTTCCAGCGCGGCGTCGAGGTCGCGCACTTTTTGCAGATCGGCCTCGGTGATTTGCGGCGGCGCGGCCGCCGCCACCGGCGCGGACACGGCGGGTTTCACCTGCGTCAGAATGCGGTAAAGTCCGGTGAAAACCGGCAGGATCAGCAAAAACACTGCGATGCCAAAGCTCGCCCACGGGCCATATCGCATCCAGTTCGCATCCCACCAGGGCGTTCGAAACGGGATGTTCATGGCCGCAAGCCGCGCTTCAACGGTCTGCTCTCCCGGCGCGGTTTTCGCGTAGAAATATCTGTTAACGGGCGTCCCATTGGGCGGATGGCCAGTGCAGGTTACGAGTTGAACCCCCAGGCGCGGGGGATAAACCACGATGTCCGTGGGCCGCTGCGCGGCGACTGGCCGGGCGGCGGCGGCCCAGAATACTTCGGGCTTCACTCGGCTGTCGCGGTCGTGGGGAACATGATCCGTCCGGGCGTAAAACAGAAACGCCGCCGACGTCAACAGCGCCATCGCGGCGAGAATAACCCGGAAATTGAATCGAAACTTGAGCATTGAATTTGGCTACGGCGCCGCGCGCAGTAGCTCCTCGTTCGTATGGTCGATGATCTGGAGCACCGGATGCCCATCCACCTTCTGGATGATGGGGATGCCGAGGAGGTACGCGGCGGTTGAAAACGTGTCTTCGGTGTTAATGACCAAATCGCCGTAGAGGGTGAGATCGAGTCCGCGGCGGATGCCGGGGCCGACGGCGATCCAGGGGATTTGGCGGCTGCGGGGGTCGTCGGGGCCGTGCGTGAAGCTTGGAAGCATGGCCGATTCGGCGGTGGTCCTGGCCCAAAACGAGAAGCTGCCGGCGTTGATCAGGGCATGGAGGTTGGGGGTATTGGCGCGGAGCGCCAGGTCTGGCCGAAGGCCGTCAACGCCGATGATGACGACTTTGTGGATTTGGAGGATTGGCCGGGTGGTTTGGGCCGTCGCGCCAAGGCACAGCGCCAGAACGGCCAGGATGCAAACGAATGCCTGTTTCATACTGGACAGATAACAGTGCATTATTTGGATTTTGTTTGCAATCCCGGGGGTGGGATTTGGGTTTGGAGGCTTCGACCACGGAAGCCTTGGGCTCAGCCGGTACATCCTGGCGCGGAGTTATTCGAAAGGATCAAACCGATCATTGGCGAACGGCGGCCGACCGTCGCGGCAAACCGCTTCGCCGGAAAACCGTCAAATGATAACCCGTTTGATCACTGGAATACCGCATAAAGCCGAGAAAAGGCTGCGAGGGTGGGTTTGCCATTGTGGCCGTAGCAACCCAGTGGTTGCCGTAGGTGGAAAAGACTCCTTCTATGTTCGCGGTATCAAACACTAAGACGTTGATCTTCGCCTTCTCGGCATCGCTCATTGCGGAAAAGTGCGTCGGCAGGTAGCAATCGGCGGCCAGCAGCTTTACTGGATAGTACGCTGCGAAATCGGCGGCTACGTGGTCTTCGGCGTCGACGTTCTGCATCACAAACCACTGGACCGGCGCATAGTCGCGACGCTGCCATTCCACCAGCGTCACCAGCAGTCTGAGGGGCAGTCCTAGCGCCGCGATCAAGGTCATTGCGGCGGCAGTCGCCCACGCTGCGGATCTTGCGAGCCGATTGCGTTGCAGCCCATCAACGGTCGCCGCGGCCATCAAAATCAACGGAATCGATCCCATCCAAACGTAGTACACTGGAAAGTCGTAGACAACTGACATGCCCAGCGGTGCAAGCATCCCGCCGGCAAGCCCAAACAACGCCGGCGATCGCCAACTGCGCCGATCGGTCCGACGCTGCGCCCACAGCAGACCCACGATTAACGTCAGACCGACGAGCAAGGTTGGCGAGCATAAAATTCCCGTCCATAGGGAGAGCTTGGCGATGATCGCGGTCGAAACTGCAAAATGTGAAGTGGTCCGCGATGACGAGAGCCGCAAAAGCATCTTCAGGAAAGGAACCAATACGCCTTTGTGCCAGTAGACCAAACCCAATGTGCCCATGCCCACGAAAATACCCACGAACAGCAATGCCATATATTGCAGGCTGCGGCCGCGAAGAAACCAACCGATAATCGCCGATATGACCCCCGCGAAGATGACCAGTTGCAATCCGGCCAGGGGCAGCAGCGATCCGAAGATAAGCGCGACGGCGAATCTGGCCCATCGCGCCGGGATCGTAAATCCGACGAAGAGGATCGACAGGAAGAGAATGCCCAGGGCGTCATAACGAGCGCTTCGATAGCAAAATGTAACCTCGTAGCTCAGAAGAATGGTGGTGATCGCCGCCAATCGCCAGAAAGAACTTTTCACCAGACCTGTCCTGGCCAATCCAAGCCAGATCATCAAGGCGGCGCCGGCCATATAGAAATAACTGATCGATCGAACCGATGTCGGACCGATCCCAAATGCCCTGATCCAGAAACTGAGGATGAAGGAATAGAGCGGCACATTCTCGGCAAAGAATTCGTCGCTATGCTGGTCAGGCCAAGCTGTCGAAGTAAAGCCGTGGCCCGTCGCCAGATTAATGGCGGGGTCCGCGAAGAAGACCTCGTCCCTCCAAACGACCGGGGAGCGTGACGCGGTGAGGAGATTAACCACGAGGAAGGCGAAAAGGATCGTTGCCAGAATGGCGATTTCCTTTGGAGACGACGCGGAACGGTCGCAAGCCGCGCTCCCCGATCGGCGCGTCATTTGACCTCCTGCAAGCCGGCACCCGCGCCGGAGGCTTCGTTGCCCACGGCAGACGCGTAATAGTGCGATCTAAGCCGGACCGTGGGCGAATCGGAGAAGATCGTGTATTTCCGCAGTCCCCATTTCCACAATCGATATTTCACGCTCGTGGAAACCACGCCGATTCCGTAGATGACCGAGCGGTGAAAATTGATCGAGCTGGCATCCGCGAAATATTTCGTCGGACAGGAAATCTCACCGATGTTGAATCCCAGGGCAACGGCCTGAGCCAGCATCTGGTTGTCGAAGATAAAATCGTCGGAATTCCCCAGCAGAGGCAATCCCTCGAGCACACGTCGCGAGAATGCGCGATATCCGGTATGAAATTCCGAGAGCTTTGTGCCCATAAGCAGATTTTGAAACATCGTCAGCAGCCGATTGGAGAAAAGCTTATACATCGGCATTCCTCCGCTTCGGGCAGTCTGGCCGAGGATGCGAGAGGCAAGCACGACGTCGTAAATGCCGGAAGCAACCATGCCCGCCATTGCCGGGATCAATCGCGGATCGTACTGATAATCCGGATGGAGCATAATGACGATGTCGGCGCCCAACGCCAAAGCCTCCGCATAACAAGTTTTCTGATTTGCGCCATAACCAAGATTCTTGGCGTGAACAAATGTCCGCAGCCCAAGTTCCCGAGCCACTTTCACCGTATCGTCGGTGCTGGCGTCGTCGACCAGGATGATTTCATCGACGATGTCTTTGGGGATTTCCCGGTACGTCGTCGCCAGTGTTTTTTCCGCTTTGTATGCCGGGAGAACGACGACGATTTTCTTGTCGCAAAGCATGGGGGGTGCCTTCGGACAATCGGGATCTGGTTGGCGCGGCCCTGACGTCTGCGGGCATCCTTACACCCCTGCGCCCCAGAGGTGTAATATATTATCTAGCCGGCGTCCATTTTGCAATGGCGGCGCGAAGGCGGCGCGAAGGCGGCTCCTTCGGGCGAACTGGTTCGCCGCTTGCGGTTGCGTTGCTGGTCGGCCTGGGATATAGGGGCTGGCTTACGCTGAAGAAGGAGGGCTCTGTGGACGTCCAACTCGCCCCCTGCAAGCTTGGACTGTCCGGGGCGATCGCCGAAACGATTCGCTCTCCGCGCTCCCGTAGCGGGCATTCAATGGTCGCAAACGGCTATTTTCAGCTTCAACCGCGGAAGTTGGATTAGCCGTGCATGCTCATCCTCTCTAACCCCAGCCGTCTGAGTCCGAAATTCGGACTTGGCGTAAAAAACGTGGGATGGGGCTGGCCCCGGGCAGGTTCATGTTTGTGCGGAAAAGGGTATACTGGAAAGTTGCGCCGTTGGCGCGGATATTTCAATGGAGCAGGAACATCAAAAGACGATTGGTCGGGAGGTGAGTCTTTCCGGCCGGGGGCTGTTCTCGGGTGAGCCGGCGACGGTGACGCTTTCGCCTGCGGAGCCGGGGTCGGGGATCACGTTTATCCGCGAGCAGGATGGGAAGACGGCGGCGATCCGGGCGATGATTCAAAACGTGCTGAAGCGTCCGCGGCGAACGTGCCTGAGGAACGGCACGCTGCTGGTGGAGACGGTGGAGCATTGCCTGGCCGCGCTGAGCGGGATGGGCGTGGACAATGCGATCGTGCGGGTGACGGGCGGGCGCGCGGGAGAATTGCCGGCGGGCGATGGGTCGAGCCGGCCGTTCGTGGAACTGCTGGAAGAGGCGGGGATCGTCGAGCAGAGCGCGGCGTTGAATCCGCTGGTGATCCGCAGGCCGGAGCAGGTTTCCAATGGGGATGCGGCCCTGGCGGCATTGCCGGGTCCCAGCGATCACCTGGAGATTCTGTATGAATTCGAGGCCGGCGCGCCGCTGGGCCGGCAAATTTGCCGATGCACGTTGACGGGGAGCAATTCGACGGACTTCGCGACGCAGATCGCGCCGGCGCGGACGTGGGTATTCGAGCACGAAGCCCACGAATTGCAGGCGCGGGGGATGGGCGTTCATTTGACGCCGCGGGATTTGCTGGTCATCTCGCCCGACGGGCCGATCGACAATGAATATCGCTTTGCCGACGAGTGTGCCCGGCACAAGGTTTTGGATTTGATCGGGGATTTGTATTTGCTGGGCCGGCGGGTGTACGGGCGGCTGGTCGCTCACAAGAGCGGGCACGAGTTGAACCACATGATGGTGCGGCGGCTGTTGCAACAGGAGGAAACGCTGGACCGGGCGTCAATGGTTCACCGCGACGCGGCCTTGGACATCCGGAAAATTCAGCGGATTTTGCCGCATCGGTATCCGATGCTGCTGGTGGATCGCGTGCTGGAGCTGGTGGGCGACCAAAAGGCGGTCGGGATCAAGAACGTGACGTTCAACGACATTTTCTTCCAGGGGCATTATCCCGGCACGCCGATCATGCCCGGCGTGCTGATCGTCGAGGCGATGGGACAGCTCGGCGGTTTGCTGCTGAGCCAGAAGCTGGAGCACACGGGCAAGTTGGCGGTGCTTCTGAGCATGGACAAGGTGAAGATGCGTCAGCCGGTGGTTCCCGGCGATCAATTGCTGCTGGAGGCGGTGACGGTTCGCGTCAAGAGCCGCACCGGGCACGTGAGGTGCAAGGCGTTCGTGGGCGAGAAACTGGCGGCGGAGGCGGACATTAAATTCATGCTGGTAGATGCGGAGCCAATTTAAGGATGGTCATTGGTCATTTGTCACTGGTCATTGGTCACTCGCCATGTGCTTTTGAGGCTTGATGATGAAAAGTCGGGGATTCGAGCAATTGCGGGTGTATGCGTTGGCGGAGAAGTTGGCTGACGAAGTTTGGCCCATGGTACAGAAATGGAATGCTTTTGCGCGGAACACGGTGGGGGGGCAATTGGTGAGGGCGGTCGATTCAGTGGGAGCGAACATCGCCGAAGGAAGCGGGCGCGGCGCCTATCAGGACAATCGACGTTTTGCCCGCATGGCGCGAGCTTCGCTTTTCGAAGCCCGTCATTGGCTCCGGCGAGCCTATCGCAGGCAGTTGCTGACAACGGCCCAAGTCACAAATCTAAAGCCCCTGATCGAAGAACTCGGCCCTAAACTCAACGCCTACCTGAAATCAATCGGCCCCACAAATGACAAATGACAAATGACCAATGACAAAGATTTCTCCCCATAGCATCATTGATCCGAAGGCGAGCATTGCGTCGGACGTGGAGATCGGGCCGTTTTGCCGGGTGGGGGCGGACGTGGTGCTGGGGGAGGGGTGCCGGCTACTGAGCCACGTGGTGATCGTGGGGCGAACCCGGATCGGGCGGAACAATATTTTTCATCCCAATTCGGTGATTGGGGACACGCCGCAGGATTTGAAATACCGCGATGAACCGACGCACCTGGAGATCGGCAACGCCAACGTCTTCCGCGAAGGGGTCACGGTCCACATCGGCACCGGGCCGGATGGATGCACGCGGGTGGGCGACAACAATCTGCTGATGGCCAACAGCCATATCGGGCACGATGCCCAGTTTGGCAATGAATGCGTGCTGGCGAACAACGTCATGATCGCAGGGCACGTGGAGTGTGCCAGCCACGTGAACATGATGGGTGGGGCGGGAGTCAATCACTTCGTAACGATCGGGGAACATGCGTACATCGGGGGCGCGGCGAGGATTCACCACGACGTTCCGCCGTACGTGAAGGTGGATGGCGCGGACCAGGTTCGGGGCTTGAATCGGGTGGGGCTGGAGCGCGCGGGTTTTTCGCTGGAGGAAATCGAGCAGTTGGAGGAGGCTTGCCGGCGTCTGTTTTACGGCCGCAAACCGCTGGCGCGGGCGATGGCGGAATTCGACACGCTGAACGGCTTGAATCCACGGGTGAAGTTTCTGGTGGAGTTCCTGCAACGGCGCGGGCGGTCGCTGCACGGAAGATACCTGGAAAGCCTGCGGAAGGTATAAAAGGAGAATGATCCCGGCTTGATAGGCGATCGCGGGGGTTATTATGATTTCGGCGATTCCCGCCTGCGGGCATTGCCATTTGAGGCCTATGGAAACCAGTCAAGAGATCGTATCGTCCGCCTGCCCCGAAGCCTTGCTGAACGGTCGGCCGCTGCGCGTTTTGATGCTGACGGACTATTTTCCCAAGCCGACGTTGCCGATGATGGGAGTCTGGGCGCTGGAACAGGCCCGGTCGCTGGTTGCCGCGGGGGCGCAGGTATTGGTGGTGTCGCCGACGAGTTGGATTCCGCCGCTGCTCGGCAGATTTCGCTCGGCCCAGGCGTTTGCGCAATGCCCCGCGGAACATGTTTGGGATGGCGGCGTGGGGGTTAAATATCCTCGCTGGTTTTTTTACTCGGTGGGGCCGATCGAGCGGCTTTGGCACGGAAGACCGGGCATGGCGTGCCGCCTGGGGTGGTGGACGATTCGGGGCCGGCTGGGGCGCGAGATCGAGCGCTGGCGTCCGGACGTGGTCTTCGTCCATCACACGGTGCCGTGCGGAACGTTGGCGGTACGGCTCAAGAAGAAATATGGACTGCCCTACGTCGTGCAGGACCACGATTTCGGGTCGATCGAATCGTGCGAACAACATCCCGGGCGGAGGCGGGCGTTTGAGCGCGTCGCCGCCGGGGCGTGGGCGATGGCGGGGGTTTCCAATCGCATGTGCAATGCGCTGGCGAAGATCGCTCCGGGGGTGCGGACGGTTTCCCTCTATAACGGAACGCGACGGCTTGGGCAGCAAGTGCGGCAAACACCACGGCCATCCGAACTGGAAGGGAAAGTCGTTGTGTTCAGTGCCGCGATTTTTTACGCGCGCAAGGGAATCCCGGTGATGATCGAGGCATTCGCGTCGGTCGCCGATAAATTCCCCAACGCCGTTCTGCGAATCGGTGGCGAGGGACATGAGCGGCCGGCCATCGAGGCCGCGATGGCCAAGGCGAATCTGGGGGATCGCATCAAGCTGCTGGGTTCCCTTGATCACCAGCGTGTGCTTCAGGAGATGGTTTGGTCGGACGTTTTCATGCTGGTGGGCTGGGAAGAGCCGTGCGGGGTGGTGTACCTGGAAGCGATGTCGGCGGGAAAGCCCGTTATCTGTTGCAGCGATTGCGGACTGTGCGATGTGCTGGAGGATGGGGTGCAGGGCAGAACGGTTTCGCCCAAGGACGTTCGGGCGGCCGCGGCAGCGCTGGAGGAATTGCTGGCCGATAAGGAACTTCGCCTGCGCATGGGCCGGGCGGCCGGCGAGTTGTTTGAGAGGAGGCTGACGAGCGAGGCGACGGCACGGGTGATAATGGAACTGCTGCGCGACGCGGCGAAGGCCTCGAATCCCCCGGGCAGGCTCGCGGGTGGGAATTGAAGGGAATTGAAGTGCCTGCTAGGATTGGATTGAATTGCGTTGGACGCGGCCAGGTCGGAAAAAAAGGCAAAATGGAAGCATGCGGACGAGAACCGCAAGCGGGACCACATTTGCCATATCGGTAATCTGGCCAGCCTCAAGTCGCACTATCCGAAATGGTCGATGACCAAATCACTCAAGGACATTGACGGGCATCCGGCGGCAGAAAGGATCCAAACGCACACCCGGAACATGCGTCCGATCTCGGAGGCGGATATCGTGCCGAGCCGTGATTTACCGCAAACCCGGACGGAGTTGGTGGAATTCCTGCGGCGACGCGGGCGGTCGCTGCATGGAAGAGACCTGGAAAGCCTGCGGAAGGTGTAAGTTCCCACCGTGCGGATTTTCTCCGACAAGATGCTTCTGGTGTCCAGTTCCATGCTGGCTCAGGTGATGCGCATCCTTGGCACAGTGGTCATGGCGAGATTCGTCGGCCCGAAGGAAAACGGGGCTTATCTGCTGATCTTCATCTACACGGGCTTCGTTATGGCGATGGGAGATTTCGCGGTCCCGCAATCGCTCGTGCAAATTCAGGGGTTTTCAGATCGAGTCCTGGTTGATACGGCGATATTGCTTGAGGGCGCAATTTACGCGCTGTACGGCGTGGTCACGGTTGTCACGGGAATGTTTCTTACGCATCACTACGCCGATCCGCGATTGTGGAAGGTGGCGATCATCGTCGCGGTCACCAACATGCTGACGTGCACTTATGCCGTCCAGCTCGCCAGCCTCAATCGCAACCTGAAATTCGCGGCCGAAAGCCGGCAGAACGTGGTCCTGTCGGTCTCCTCGGCGCTGGCGGGAATTGGATTTGCCATGGCGGGCTGGGGCGTCTACGCCATCGCGCTTCAGCTTCTCATCGGGCAGATTGCCGCCAACATCGTGCTGCAATTCAAGGTCCCGTTGAAATGGCCTTCACATGGGTCTTGGACGGTCGCCAAGCGATATATGAAGCTGGGCACTCCGATATCGGCCGCCTCGTACGTTTGGTCGGTCGAGGGAAGCATCATCGGCGCCATCATCAGTTCCTTCGGCGGCGAATGGGCCGTTGGACTCTGGGGCAAAGCGGTCCAGGTCCAGCAGCTTTTTGCGCAAAACATCATGGCGGCATTTCAGCGCGTCGCGTATCCGCTGCTCTGCCGAAGCATTGCCAATCCACGGAATCTCAAGGTGCATTTCGGGCGATTGACGGTGACGTTGATGCTGGTTTCGCTTTGGATGACGGCGGTGGTTGGGGCCAACAGCCGGGCGATCGTGGCCCTCGTGCTTGGGCCCGATTGGGTCGCCTCCGGTTCCCTGCTCCGCATCACCGCCTGGGCCATTCCCGCCGGCGCGTTACTGACGATCGGGTATATGCTGTGCCTTGCCCTGGGGATTAGCGGTGCGATCTTCAAGTCCGCGGCAGTGAATCTCGTTATCTTCGTTCCGGTCCTCCTGGTGGCGCGGCGATGGGAATTGGTGGGGTTGGCGACCTGCTGGAGCGTCACCCGATACTTCGTCGCCGGCGCAACCCTCAGGGCAGGCACCAAGCGAATCGCGGTCGGGCTGGGGTCGGTCTGGCGGGAATTGGCGCGGCTGGCGGTTTGCGCCGCGGTCTCCTGCGCGTCCATGTTCGCCGCGCTGCGGATGTTGCCACCGCACCTGCACCTCATCTTCAGTTTCATCCTCTCCTGTGCCGTGGGAACCGTTGTGTATGGCGCGCTGGTGCTGCTGATCGAGCGTGAGGCGCTGGCGTACGCGATTCGCATAGCGCGCGGCGATCAAACTCCGGAGGAGCCCGCAGGCTCTGATTCCGAGAAACTGCGAATGCTCGCCGCATCCATGCCCGAACCGGCCGATTCCACCAATTCCTTCCTCGCCGCCAATTCACTTCAACCCGGTGTCCGCGTCGCCCCCGGAAGCGGCACTCCACCGGGCCACGCCGATGGGGAGGCGATTTCATAGAACTGCATGACTATCGGACCGGAGAATGACGCCCTGGTATCGCGTGCCTAACGCGGAAGTGCCCGCTCCATTTGAACGAAGGTCGAAAAAGCGTAAGATTGTAAAAAGCGGCTCGCGATGGTCGTGGAGTTGGCTTGGATTGAATCCCGTTTTGAATATGCAACACGCCCCCCCCCCCCATTTTAACACTCTCCCTGTAGCGGGCGCCCCTGGGTGGGAAAATTTTGTAAAGGCTCTCCCGGGCGTTCCGTGGATCCGCCGAAAGCTTTGGTCCCCGCAATGGCTTCGCGTCGTAATGAACCGGCATTGCCGCGAGTTGGTGGAATCGCTGAGGCCCGAGAATTTGAGCGTTCTGGAAATTTCCGGAGACGAGTGGGGAGGACTGTACCCGTTCAAGAAGTACCGGTTGGCGAACTATCCAGAGTACGACCTGTGCGCGGCCCTCTTGGATGAATCGTTCGATCTCATCATTGCTGAGCAGGTTTTCGAGCATCTATTGTGGCCATATAAGGCGGGGCGGAACGTGCATCAAATGCTAAAGCCTGGCGGACATTTTCTGGTAAGCACTCCGTTTCTGGTGAAGATTCACGGGCACCCCGTGGACTGCACCAGATGGACGCCTCTGGGCATGCAGTACTTTCTGGCTGAGTGCGGCTTTCCGATGGACGGCATTCAGACGTATTCCTGGGGAAATCGCCGATGCGTCCGAGCGAATTGGCGAAAATGGCCGGCATATCGCCCCTGGCATTCACTACGGAATGAGCCTGACTTCCCGGTGAGCGTTTGGGCATTGGCGAAAAAATAAGGGTTCACTTGCTCAGCACGTGGGCGGCTGACGCCCCAGCCATTTTTCCAC
>Ga0187867_10001457_pt1 | contig 20473 bp, 12 predicted proteins | sample June2016WEW_13_1_FD_132976 | JGI IMG/M metagenome (GOLD analysis project Ga0187867, IMG submission 132976) | Peatland microbial communities from SPRUCE experiment site at the Marcell Experimental Forest, Minnesota, USA - June2016WEW_13_10 | ecosystem: Environmental > Terrestrial > Soil >...
CGGCCCTCGCGGATCTGGCGCTTGGCGCGCACCAGGCGCTGCGCGATGGCGGCATCGTCGGCCAGGAAAGCGCGCGCGATCTCGCGCACTCCGAATCCGCCCACGGTTTTCAGGCTTAATGCCACGCGCGCGTCCCGCCCAATCTCCGGATGGCAGCACATGAAGATCATGCGCAACTCGTCGTCGCGAAGCTGCTCTTCCAGATGGGGATCGTCGGGCCAGACGGCGGCCGAGTGGGAGAGCTCGGCGATAATGGCTCCAGTCTTCTCGCCCAGTATGCGGTTGCGGCGCACTGCGTCGATGGCGATATTATGGGCCACGCGGAAGAGCCAGGCAGCGGCGTTTTCGGGTACGCCCTGATACGGCCATGTCTGCAACGCGCGCAGCATGGCCTCCTGTACCGTCTCTTCCGCCAGCTCCAAATGAGCCGGGCCGAACAGCCGCGTGAGATGCGCGACCATTCGGCCCGCCTGGTGCCGGAACAGGTGCTCCAGCGGCACTCCGGTATCGGAAGATGCGGCTAGGTTCCCCAGACTTGCCTTACCTCGATGGTGCCGCCGTGCTCCAAGGTCGGATGTTCCATCGCCAGGCGCACGGCTTCATCGTAGTCGGCGGCTTCGATGGTGTAGTAGCCGCCCAGGATCTCCTTGGTTTCGCTGTAAGGGCCGTCCGTCGTGCGTATCTGGCCGCCCTTGGAACGCATTACCCGGCCGGGATCCTCCGTCAACCGGTGGGCGTCGCGGGTGAAAGGCTTTTTCGTCCACGCCATGTATTTCTCGAGCGCCTTCTGCATCTCCTCCGGGCTGAGGCTGTGAAATCCGGTGGGATCGTCGTGTAGCAATAACATGAAATGTGGCATCGTCTCTCCTATCTTACGCGCGTGTACTGCGCGGTTTCGGCCATCTTCCGCTGGCCGCTTTCAAAAAACTCCCACTGGGTGTTGAGGTGGTCGCGATCGGCCACTTGAATCTTGACGTTGTGCATGTGTCCGGCGCCCGGCGCCAGATTGGTGGCATCCAGAAACTCGAAGGCAACTTCGCCCGTTTCGGCGTTGAAGGCGCGCGCTTGCATGCGCGGCTGGTTGCCCGCCATGCAGTAGTGGGTGAGCAGCAAACGGTCGCCGTCCAGGTAGTAGACGGTGAGCATGGCCGGCATTTTCTCGGCGGATTCCCTCTCCACCAGCGATGTGCCCCCGGCGATGAGTTCGTAGCTGATATGAGCTTTACCCATGCCGGTGACGGCTTCCCACTCTCCCACCAGGGTTTTCAGCCGCGCGTAGGCCGCGGGGCCGGGGGAGGCTTCGGATGCCGGACTGGCGGCTTGGACCGCGGCAGCCGCGCCCGCCGCCAGCAATACGGTTGCGATAGCTTGAAGGTGTCGTTTCATTGGTGTTCTCCTCTGGGTGTTGCGTGTTGCAGTCTAATAACGAACGGAGACGCGCGAAATCGACATGCGGCACAAGAAAATCGTCGAAGGGCGGCCATTGGAGGGCGGGCAATCCTGCCTGGCACTGTGCCTGCAGCGGCCTCCCAGGCCGCCTCTTCTAATTAGTAATATCGCTGGTGCGGCTTTCTTCCCGGATCGCCATATAAACTTCGTACCACTTCTTCTGCGCGGCGCTATCCGCATAATGCTTCAGCGCGTCCTCACTGGCGAACTCCATCACGATCACGTGGTCGTAACCCTCGGGAAGCTGCTTCTTGATCGGCTTGGTCCACACGTGGATGATGCCGGGGTACTCGGCAAGCAGCGCTTCGGCTGCCTTGATCGCTTTGTCGATCTGCGCCGGCTTTGCATCGGCCTTCCATTTGATCGAGATCACGTGGATCACCGTCTTGGGCCTGGTGTCCGCTGCAAACAGGCCGGCCGCCAGCATCATGGCCGCGGCACACGTCCCAAACAACAGTCTTCTAGTCATCGTTTCTCCTCACTGCACATTAAAACACTAAACTGGAGTTATAGATGAAGACCATTATCGAGCCATTCCGGATCAAGAGCGTGGAGCCGTTGCGCCACACCACCCGCGAGGAACGCGAGCGCCTGCTCGAAGTAGCGGGCTACAACCTGTTCCTGATCGAAGCCAAGGATATCCTGATCGACCTGCTTACCGATTCGGGCACCAGCGCCATGTCCACCGGGCAGTGGGCGGCGCTGATGCGCGGCGACGAATCCTACGCGGGCAGCGAAAGCTTCTTCCGCATGAAGCGCGTGGTCGACGAGTTGACCGGATTCCGCCACATGATCCCCACACACCAGGGCCGCGCCGCCGAGCGCATCCTGTTCACGGTGATGTGCCGCCCCGGACACGTAGTGCCCAACAATACGCACTTCGATACCACGCGCGCCAATATCGAATTCACCGGCGCGCGGGCCGTGGACCTGCCCATTCCGGAAGCCGCCGACACCCAGGCGCGCCTCGATTTCAAGGGCAATATGGACGTGGAGGCGCTGGAGCGGCTGATCCAGGAAACCGGCGCCCAGCATATTCCGCTGGTGATGCTGACCGTCACCAACAATTCCGGCGGCGGCCAGCCGGTGTCGATGGCCAATATCGAAGCCGTGCGCCGGGTGACCGCGCACTACGGGATTCCGTTCTATCTGGACGCCTGCCGTTTCGCCGAGAACGCCTGGTTTATCCGGCAGCGGGAGCCGGGTTACGCGAGTTGGACGCCGAAACGGATTGCGCAGAAAATGTTTTCGCTGGCCGATGGCTGCACCTTCTCCGCGAAGAAGGACGCATTCGCCAACATTGGCGGCTTCCTCTCGACGAACGACGACCGCCTGGCCGCCCAGGAGACCAACCTGCTAATCCTGACCGAAGGTTTTCCCACTTACGGCGGGTTGGCCGGGCGGGACCTGGAGGCCATCGCCGTGGGGCTCGACGAAGTGCTCGAACCGGCCTACCTGAATTACCGCATCGTTTCCACGAGCTACCTGGGGCGGCACATCGCGGATCACGGCGTGCCCATCGTGGAACCGCCCGGCGGGCACGCCATCTACATCGACGCGGCGCGTATGCTGCCGCACATTCCGCGCGCGCAGTTTCCGGGGCAGGCGCTGGCCGTGGAATTGTACCGGCACGCCGGCATACGCGCGGTGGAGATCGGATCGGTGATGTTCGGCGATCAGGCCCAGCACGAGCTGCTGCGTCTGGCCATTCCGCGGCGCGTCTACACCCAGAGCCACATCGATTACGTAGTGGAGGCCATCCTGGAAGTGAACGCGCGTAAGGAAGAAATCCGCGGGCTGGAGATCGCCGAGGAGCCTCCCTTCCTGCGGCATTTCAGCGCGCGCTTCCGTCCGGTGGGGGTGGCGGTCTCCACGCGGTAAGGGGCGCGCGTTGCGCGCCGACACCAAAACCATCCCCGGTTCCCACGCTGGGGCGCCTCCGGTTGATCGGCCCTGAACAGGGGTGGTCGGGCGCGGCTGTTATACCGCGCCCTACTCATCGTCCACGATGAGTTCCGGCCGGCTATTCCTCGATCAGGTTGCTCGCCAGCAGAGCCAGTCTCTGCTTCACCGGCAGGCCCATGGTACGACGAGGGCGGCATGAGGCACAATAAATCTACGGCGAACGGTAACCGCCCAAAAACCAGTTTGTCTCAAAAAAGGGCGCAGTCCACGCAGTCCAGTGGGGCGGTCCCGTCTTCTTTGGGCGAGTACGTTTAGGCCGGCGTCGTGGCCGCGCCGTTTGCAGATGGCCAGTCCTCTTGGTCGATCATCGGCGTTCCATGCGCGCTTCGAGGGCTGCCACGCGTTTGAGTATGTCCTCCTGGAAGCGGTCCTGCTTTTCGGACCATTCCACGAGGCGCGTGACGTAGTGCGATCACGCCGCGATCTTGTCCAGCCGTGCGCTCGTTCCAGGGATTCCTTGACAAGATCCACGAGCGTCGAGAGCTCGCGGAATTGCTGTCTCAGTTCCTCGTCTTTCATGGTTTTCTGCATTGTAGCTGAACCCGCTGGGGGCGCAACGGGATTGGAGGTAGTGGCTGGCGCCGACCCCTTACGGCCGTTTGCCGGCGGTCTTGAGGTCGATCGCGGCGGCGTCCGCGGCTGCGCTCTTCTTCGGCGTCCGTCGCCACCCGTGCGGGCGGAGCGAGTATGGGCAAAAAAAAGGGGAGCCCGAAGGCTCCCCTTGGCAGAACACTGGCGGCCTACGAGGCCGCCGCAGGCTCCGAGCCTGCCCCACTCAGAAGATGAACTTGAGCGCGAGCTGGATGTTGCGCGGGTTGCTCGAAAACGCCTGCGACGGCTGCATGAAGATGCCCGTCTGCGGCCTGAGGTACTGGTCCACCGCGGTGCTGGTGAAGCCGACCGGGGCCACGTCGCTGACGTTGCCTCCGATGTATTGCGGGTGATTGAAGATGTTGAAGAACCGGGCCGAGAACTGCAGCTTCTTGACGCCTTCTCCGAAGCTGTAGGCCTTGGCCATAGTCATATCCACATCATCGATGGGGTGAAGTTGCGCGGTGTTGCGGCCCCCGTTGGGCAGGGTACCCAAGCCGGCCTGGATGTAACGGGCGTTGGTATTGTTGGCGAGGTAAGCCACGATGTCGCCGGAGCTGTTGGTCAGCGCCGTGACACCCGAGCCTACATTCGCCGATCCGTTCGGGTTGATAAAGGTGCGGTCGCCCGCGGCATCGCCGTTCAGATTGGCGTCCTGTCCGCTCTGCACGTTCACCCACGTGCCGCTCTGGTAGGTGTAAATCGGAGCGAATTCCCAGTTGCCTACGATGTTCTTCAGGAACCAGTTGCCGTGTTTGAAGAACGGCAGATCGTAGAGCGTCTCGAGCGTGAACCGCTGGCGATGGTCGAGCGCGGAGTCGGAACGGTCCAGCGCCAGGTTAGTGTTGTCTTCCGGACGGCGAGGCGTCAGATCGGTGCTGTGCACGTCAGCCGTGGAATCGTCGATGGCATGACTCCAGGTATAGGCTCCGATGAACTGCAAGCCGTTGGAGAAGCGGCGGGTCAAAGTGTTCGCCCAGCCGTGGTAGATGGAACTGCCCCAGGGCATATAAGCGGTGATGAAGCTCTGGAAGCCGGCATTCAGATAGGCGGCGGGAATGTAGCCGCCGTTATCGTAAGTGGTTTCCAGGCAAGTGACGGTCGCCACACAGGCTCCCGTGCTGTTCTTCGTGTTGACGAGGCCATTTTGCAGCCCGTTCAGCGTGGCCTGGCTGGGAGCGGTCATGTACAGCGGCAGAGCGTTAGTCGAATTGACCACAGGCTGTTCATCCAACCGGTCCTGGATCGACAAGTGTACGCTGTGGGTGCCCACGTAGCGGCTCTCAAAGGTGTAGTCGTTATGGAATACGTGCTGGATACCGATATTCCAGGAGATGGTTTCCGGCCGGGTCTGGGTCGGAACGTAGCCGGAAGTCTCGGCCAGCGCGTCCGCCGCGCTGAGCGAACCGGCGTTGGCGTTCGGGGGGATGCCCCCGTTGGCCAGGAAGCTACCCTGATTCAACCCGGCGACGTCGATGGTGTGGTTGGATTCAGGCGGAAGCGTGAGCAGCCCTTGATTGTCGTAGAGCACGTCGTAGAACAGGCCAAAGCCGGCGCGAATGGAGGTCTTGCCGCTGGTGCCGGGCGAGTACGCGATGCCCACGCGCGGCATAATCGCATTCTTTTGCGGTTGCGGTTCGCCGAAAGTGATCAGGCCCGGAACATCGGCGATCGAGTTTTCGGTTTGCAGCCGTTCGCTGTAGGGCACCGTCTGGTATTCGTAGCGGAGGCCTACATTCACAGTGAAGTTGGGCCGGAGCTTCCAGCTATCGTTGGCGAAGAAGCCGGTGAAAACGCGGTCTCCGTAGTACTTCGCGCCACCTACGGTGCGTTCCGCGAGCACGTCGGGATTATAGTCGAACAGGTAGTCCGACAGATCGCTCCACTCGTAATCGCCCCGGGACCGCTGGGTGAAGGTTTGCGGCGAGATCTGCTTCCAGCCGTCGAAGCCGAATTTGAGCGTGTGCGTGCCCTTCGTCCAGGTGAGGTTGTCGGTGAGCTGATACTGATTCTGAACGGCGCTTTGCGGCGCGTTCGGATCGGGACCGAGCTCCACGCCGAGTTCGTAGATCACAATATTCGGGAATGCATCCAGGCCCGGGAATTTCTGGTTGCCGACCGGGTAGGAATTGGAATAACGGTTGTAGCCCAGGCGGAATTCATTGACCACGGTGGGCGAAAACGTATGAAACTCCGAGAACGTGGCGAGGTAGCCGTTGCTCGGTACGGTCCCGTAGAACGCCGCTGGGTAGCCGCTGGTATCGATAAAGCCCGAGCGGTTCAGAATGAAGCGGCCGCGGATAGAATCCTTGTCGGAGATGTTGTAGTCCACCGAAGAGACGGCGTTTTCGCTGTTGCTGAAGCTGGGCGCCGTGCTCCCGAGCAGTCCGATTTCCACGGGTACGCCGTTGGTCTGCAATCCCAGGCTTTCATTTCCGGACCCCACGGAAGGATAAACTTTATCGCCGCAGGCCGCGGCCGATGAGGCCGCCGGAGCCGTGCCCAGATATTGCTTCAAAACGCTCAGGTTGGTCTGGTTGATACCTTGGATTCCGGTCAAGCTATTCCATCCATTGGCGGTGGGTGCGCAGACCAATCCGCCGGAGGCCACGCTGCCAACCGGGTTGTACTCGTAGTTAATGAAAAAGAATAGCTTGTTTTTCTTGATCGGGCCGCCGATCACGCCCCCGAAGCGGTTGTTGTCATACCGCGTGTGCAGCGGGTTGCCGTCCACGGCATTCAGATTATCCGCGGCGTCCAGGTTCTTGTTCATCATGTATTCGTAAGCCGCGCCATGAAACTGGTTGGTGCCGCTCTTCACCACCTGGTTGAACTGGCCGCCGGAAGAGTGGCCGAAGTCCGGACTGAACTGGTTCTGCAGGAAAGTGAATTCCGCTACGGCGTCGTTCGGAACGCCTACCACGGGACCCGTGACGCTTCCGTCGTTGTTGTCGATGCCTTCGATGGTGAAGTTGTTGTTGCGCGGCCGCTGGCCACCGACGCTGGGACCGGTGCCTGCGCCGACGCCACCGCTGGTGGACACTCCCGCCGCCAGCAGCGACAGGTTAATGATGCCCGACCCCGTGGACGCGTTGGGGAGATCCATCATCTGCTGGGACTCGAAGGTGCTCTGAAGCTGCGCCGTGGTGGTATCGATGGTTATGGCATTGGCGGTCACCTCCACGGTTTCCACGCTTTTGCCAACCTGCAAAGTAACGTTGGCGGTAGCCGTGACGTTGAGTTCGATCCCGACACCCTTGAGTTCCGCCCTGGAAAAACCTGTGGCGGTCACCAGGACGGTGTACGTCCCAGCCGGCAGGTTAGCGATGCGGTATTCGCCCGCGGAAAGCGACGTCGTGGTGGCGTCGACGCCGGTCGCATCGTTGTGCGCGATTATTGAGGCGCCCGGGACGGTGGCTCCGCTGGCGTCGTAGACGGTGCCGGTGAGGTTGCCGCTCACCAACTGCGCGAAACCCGGCAGGCATGCGATACCCAGAAATGCGATTAAGCCGGCCGCGAGTATCCTTACATTAAGATGCATTTATCTTGTTCTCCTTATGAACGATTCCATGCTCAACAAAGCTGAATTGGAGAGTACCTCGCACGTTGCTGGCCAAGGAAGGCGGTTTCGTAACCCGTTTAGAATGGCGGTGTCGCCGCTAAATCAGGATTCAAAGATCCTGTTATCTATAGTGACGAAATACGTATTTTGGTAGGAGCGGGTGGCAACGCCATTTGGTTCGGCATCCTGTAGGCGACAACGAAAAGCCCAACACCCGCGAAAAGCGCCAGCGGTGCGAAGCTAAACAACATCGGAAATATTTCCAGAAGCATCAAGAGGGCAGAGCCGACCACCGCGAGTTGCCGGAGGTGAACCGTGCCCCAAAGGGCCAAAGCAGCGGCTAGCAGGATTACGCCCTGCACACCTGCCGCGGAAAACACGGCTTGTGCCCTCGTGCGCCAGTCCACGGTGTACACTTTGCACGTCGCCTTTGCGGTTAGGACCGCAGGAGGTTTGCCGCCCCAGCCAACGCAGGGGCTGACGAGGTTCGCCCCGCAATAAGCCATGGAGGCGATCGCCACTAGTGAGACGGGCAGGGCGACGAGCGCCGCCGCCAATGTTCCTTTTCTCCACATACCACTTTTCTTCTCCGCAATCGTGTGGTAGTGCAGGCCGCGCGGTACGCTTTTACCGGTCTGCTTCCTGCGCCGCACGGAATTCCTGCGCGGCCGCCTCGGTCTTTCCTTGTTGCTGAAGCACCAGCCCCAGATTGTAATGCGCCGAGGCGAGCTTTGGCTGCAGGCGGATGGCTTCCTCGAATTGGCGCCGCGCCTTTTCGAGGTCGCCGCCCTGGAGATAGATGCTCCCCAACGTGTTGTGCGCCTCGGCGGAGCCAGGATCGGCCCGCAGCGCGGCAAGCATGCGCTGCTCAGCCTCACTCCATTTCTGCTCCATGGCCGCCATGATGCCCAGGTTGAAGTGCGCGGTGTAGCTCGCGGGATCGACCGATAGAAGGTGATTCAGATGCGCGCGGGCCTGTACGTAGTCCTTTTGCTGAATGTAAATATCGGCCAGCGCCTCGTCGGCGCGCGTGTACCATGGCTCCAGCGCCAGCGCGGCTTTGAGCTGCGGGATAGCGTCGTTTGCTTGGCGCAGACGGAAGTAACAGGACCCCAGATCGAAATGCGCGGGAGCGTTCGCGGGATCGAGCGCCAGCGCGGCCTTGAATTCACGCGCGGCCTGGGCGTACTCGCCGAGCCCCTGTTGATTCAATCCCAGGCTGATCCGGATATCCACCACATCGGGCAACTTGTCGCGGAGGCTCTCCAACGAACGATCGGCTTCCGCCAGCTTGCCCGCGGAGGACAGCGCCAAGGCTGCTACATACCGTTCAAAGTCGCCGATGCGATCTTTGGGATCCACATGCGGTTCGATACGGCTGGCGCCAGTCGATCCGCTCAGGTAGCCGAGCGAGCGGAGCGCCTCGATGGTTTCGGGAGTCGGCGAAGCTGTTTTGCCGGGCCGGGCGGGAGAACTGGCGCGCACCGCATCCATCCGGCCGGCGAGTGTAGTGGCCTTCGCGCGCTGCTGACTGTAAAGATTTCGCAGCTCGCCGGGATCGCTCGATAGATCGTACAGCTCAGGCCGCGGAGCATCGATGTACTTGTAGTTGCCCATCCGCAGACTGCGCAGCGTGGCGCAGCCAAAATGGTTGCGCGCGTAGACGCTTTCCGAATAGACTTCTTCACCGGGTCCGGGCGCCATCAGACTGCGGCCGCGCATCTCGGGCGGCCGTTTCACCCCAATCGCATCCAGAATGGTGGGTGCGACGTCCAGTAGGCTAGCGGCGTCGTCCACGCGGTCGCGCGCCAGGCGCCGCGGCCCTGCCGGCCAGTGGACGATCAAGGGCACATGCAACGTGCTCTGGTAAATGAAATAGCCGTGGGTGCTCTCGCCATGTTCTCCGAGGCCCTCGCCATGATCGGAGGTGAAGACGATCAGCGCCTTTTGCAGCAGCTCGCGATGCTCCAGGGACGCCAGAAAATCACCTAGCACCCGATCTACGTATTCCAACTCGGCGTCATAGCCTGTCTCGCCGTGGCGTAGGCTGGGGTCCCGCGGCAGATCGTAAGGCGCATGCAAGTCGTACAGATGGAGAAACAGAAAAAACGGCGCGCTGCGATCGGCGTCCAGCCAGTGCATGGCGGCTTCAGCCACCTGGGATCCCGGCCGCTTGCGCTCGGCTGCACCGACGGCAGTCTTGTTGTGCAGATCGAGAGGGCCATCGTACACATCGAAGCCGCGGCTTAATCCAAAGCGGCGGTCCAAAACGAAGCTGCCCACGAACGCGGCGGTACGGTATCCCGCACTCTTCAAGACCGTGGCCAGGGTCACCGCGGGAGCCTGCAGCGGGACGCCATTATCCCTGACGCCGTTAGCGAACGGATAGGTGGAAGTGAACAGGGCGACGTGCGCCGGCAGGGTGAGGGGGAAGGGGGTGCTGACCTGGGAGAAGAGCGTGCCGTTGTTTGCTAGTGCGTCGATGTGCGGCGTGGGGAGTCTGTTTGTTTGGTAACAGCTCAGGTGGTCGGCGCGGAGGGTGTCTACGGAGATGAGTATTACTGGCGTTGCGGCTTGGGCGGGTGGCGGGAAGAAGGGGAGGGCTGCCAGTACAAGGTATGCGAGACGGGACAAGGTACGGTTCACTTTAGCATGATAGCTCGGAGGTGTCGGCACGAGTGCCGACACGGCACGCACGAGTGCGTGCGCCACGGTTGACTACTTGGGTTCTTCGATTTCCAATCGCTGGTTGGCGGGCAGTTCGCCTAGATTATGAAGGATTCCCGAGGGCCAGCGGATTTCCACTATGGCACTGGGATCGGCTCCCAGGCCAAAGTGTACGGTCAGGTCGCTCGAGGAGGCGTAGCCGACTGAATTGGTCACCGTGCGGCTCTGCGTTCCGCTGGCGGATTTGCAGGTTACCTGCGCGCCAATGGCGGAGCGGTTGCTGCGCTTTCCGCGCAGGCGCAACTGCAGCCAATTCTTATGCGGGCTGCGGTTCCACCACAATTCGATGGGCCCGCCGATGGCGGTCACCGCGGCATCCACTCTTCCGTCGCGATCGAAATCGGCAAACACCACGCCGCGATGCAGGCCCGGATTCGCGAAATCTTTGCCGGCTCCTTCGGAAACGTCGGTAAACTTTCCTCTCGAATTATGAAAAATGCGGTTCGGCTGCGGCTGTTTCGCATCCAGGCCGCCGTTGGCGACGAACAGGTCCAGCCACCCGTCGTTGTCCAAATCCACCAGGCCGCAGCCCCAGCCGTTCCAGGGACGGCTCAAGGTAAGTAAACCGCTTGACGCGCTTCCGTCGTCAAATGAGCCTGCACCGCGATTCAGGAACAGCTCATACGTCTCGTTTTTCAGGCCGGTCATCACCAGGTCGGGACGGCCGTCCCCGTCGATATCGCCAAAATCCGCGCCCATGCCGGAAATGTTGCGGCCGTCGCCATTGTAGCCGACGCCCGCGTCTATGCTAATTTCCCGAAAGCCGCGGCCGGTAGTTTGAAACAGCAGATTGCGGGCGTTGTCATTGGCCACGAAAAGGCCCAAACTGCCGTCTCCGGCGAAATCGGCAATGGCGATGCCCATACCCTTGCCCAGCACCTCGGGAAAAACATCCCGCGAGGTCACCTGAGTAAAAGTACCGTCTCCATTGTTGTGAAAAAGCTGCATCGGCTCGGCGCGATACACGTCGGGGTGGCAATAGCCGGCGCAGACCGGATCGCTGCCCGGATCCCAGTCGCAATAGTTGGAAATGAAGAGGTCCAGATGGCCGTCTTTGTCGTAGTCGATCCAGGCCGCGGCGACGGACCAGTATTTCCGCAACGCGGGGGACTGCAGGCCGGCGCGCTCCGTGACATCGGAAAATGTTCCATCGCCGTTGTTGCGATAGAGCCGATTGCCATGGACTCCCACCACGAACAGGTCCTCATTCCCGTCGTTGTTATAATCGCCGACGGCCACGCCCATGCCGTAACCTTCGCCGGCCAGGCCGGCCTTTCCGGTCACATCGGTGAAGGTTCCGTTGCGGTTGTTCCGGTATAGCCGATTCGAGTATTCCGGCCCGGTTTTAACGAGAGACGGCACAGCCGCACCGTTGACGCAGAAAAGGTCTGGCCAGCCGTCACCGTCGAAATCAATCACGCCCAGGCCACCGGGCAGCGACTCGACCTGGTACATGCGTCCTTGCGCGCCGTTGCGCAGCACGAAGTCCAGCCCGCTCGATTTCGGCGCGAGCTCGAAGCGGATGGGTCCCGGTATGGCCGCGGCAGGCCGCGAGGGATTAGCCAGGGTCCAGGGAAGAAGAGCCGTGACTCTGGAAATAAAGCCGCGCCTAGTGGTGACCATCGGGGTTGTTCTGCGCGCCTCCCTGGAAACGGTCCGCCAGCCGTTTAGCCTCGTCGGCGGCGCGTTGGGCTTCCGGCTCGCGCGCCAACTTGCGGAGGACTCCAGCCAGGGCCGCGTACAACGCGCCGCGCTCGTCGGGATAGCCCGCCGCAAGCGCCGGCTGTAAGAATCGAACTGCCTCTTCCGGCCGGCCCGTTTGCGCGTAAGCTATGCCGGTGGAAACCCTGGCCCAGGCGTTGTTCGGGTTCGCAGCCAGCATTTTGTTCAGGAAAACGAGCGCGCCGGAGTAGTCTCTCTCATTCATGGCCAGCGTGGCGAGCAGGTAGAGCGCCGGCGGCCGATTTGGATCCAGCAAGAGCGCCCTTTGCGCCGCCAGTCTGGCCTGCTCGACATCGCCATAGCTCATATAGGCCTGCGCGAGCCTCTCCAGCAGACCCGGTTCTCTGGGTTCCAGCCGGATCGCTTTGAGGTACTCATCGGTTGCGGACTTTGGGTCGCCTTTGACCCGCGCCAGTATGTCTCCTCTAAGACGGTGCACCGCGACTTGATGGCCTAGCGCCGCTAAGCGGCTGACGGTCCGTTCCGCCTCGGATGTATAGCAAAGCTCGAGCCGGAACGCGGCTGCTTCGACTCCCACGTCCAGGCCACGCTCGAGAGAAGGGATCGCTTGCGAACAATCGGCGAGCTCCGCCTGCGCCACACCGCGCCGGAACCACGCGGGCGCATCTTCCAAGGGCGGAGCGGGCATGGCTGCCAGCCGTTCCCAGCGCTGTTCGGCAAAGAGATCGCCGGCGCTTAAAGTGCCAGGGTTTGGAAAAGCAATTCTCGTCAGGCAGTCCATCGAGCCTTGCCGGACGCAATTCCAGATTTCGCCGTGAACGCCGCCGCCGGGAACAAGATTGCGCGGCCATGACTTGAGCTCCTCGCGCAGCACCACCGGTGAACGGCCTCCCACCGCCAGAAGATGGCCCTCCGCTGGTCCCCAATCGCCTTGCGTCGCGGCCATTCCCGCTTCCAGACGCAACGTCCACAGGTCCGCCGATTGCCGGTCCAGCGCCATCTTCAGGCTGGCCGCGGCTTGTGCCTGCAGGCCGCGACGCAATTGCTCGGCGCCCAACTCTCCCCAGATTCCGCTCTGTTTGGGATCCGCTAAAGCCGATCGTTGCAGTAAATCCGCCCGGTCTCCCGTTCCGCTGCGCAAACCTTCCGCCTGCACCCGGAGCACGGTAGCCATGCCTTGTTGCGTCGTTCGTAAGTGCAATTCCATGACCCGAAAGCGCTCCACATCGAAATCCGCCCACTTCCGCCAGCAGTCTTCAGATTGGGGTGAGCGGACGATGGCGTCCTGGAAGGCTTCCGCGGCGAGAGGAAAGTCGCCTGTGGCGGCTAGGGCTTCTCCAAGGTAAGCGTCCGGCGCGCCTTCTTTGGAATTCACTTCGGCGGCCAGCCGGAGAGGTCCGGCGGCATCCTTGGCGCGTCCGCTACGGAGCAGATCCACTCCCAGGAGGAAGTTGACCGCATAGCTTCGCGGGACAAGCTGCCTGGCTTTTTCGAGAGCGGCGATGGCGCCGGCATAGTCGGCGCGTTGACTGAGCGTGACACCTACCTTGAGCAGTTCTTCGGGACTTTCTTGTGCTGCGCCTGCAGCCACGAGACAGAGACACAGAAACGATCTTGAGGGCACGATACTCATTTGACAAAAAACCGCCGCGGCTGCGGGCAGAATTGCCCGCCCTCCAAGAAAAAACCGCTCCCTGGCGGTCGGGGCTCGGTAAGGACGCGTCGGTAAAAACGCGGCGGATCTACCGAGCCGCCACCGCCAGGGAGCGGTTTGGGCTGCTTAACCGTTAAGCGGTTCAGAACATGATGCGTAAGCCCAATTGCATGTTCCGCGAAATGGCATTACCTATCAGGATATTCGCCTTGCCGAAACCGCCGCTGCTCACGTCGGTAGTGATGCCATCGAAGTTCGGATGGTTGTCCGCGTTGATCGCCTCAAAGCGGAACTGGGCCTTCACGGCTTCGGTGACCCTGAAGTTCTTCATCAACGCTGCATCGAAACCGTTGAACCAAGGCCCCCGGAATACGTTCCGCCCTAGTTGACCGTAGCGGATGCCGGTACCCGGAGGATTGACGAACAGCGAGTTCGGCGTGTTCACGCCATAGGCGGCATTGCAACCCGCAATGGCCGCCTGGCTGGATTGCGCGCCGGCATAGCCGCAACCAATGGGGTTGTTGTCGGTGAAGATACCGTTGGCAGCGGTTTGATGGGAGTAAGCGGCGGCGATGCTGGAACCCACAAAGTTCGGGTGATCGTTGCACACGCCGTCGTAATTGTAGTCCCCGCCGATGTTTTCCACGATTCCGTTGGAATCCAACGCGTCTCCGGCATATTTGCAACGGCTGCTGTAGACCTCGATGGGGTGGCCGGAGTAGCCCTGATAGAACGAAGAAAGCTGCCAGCCGCCCAAGACGTGGCCGACGAAGCCATTCTGGGCTTTCAAGAACGGCAGTTCATAGGTAAAGAGGGCCTTGAAGTTCTTCTGGTGGTCGAACGCTCCCGGACCGCGCTCCAGTTGCGGCAGGGAGTTGCTTTGGAAATAAAACGGCTGGCTGTACCCGCCTGAGGTAGTCGATCCCGTGAACAGATCCGACCCGTCGTCCATCAGTTTCGACCACACGAAGCTGAACTGGAATTGCAGGCCATGGCTGAAGCGCTTCTGGACTTCCGATACCAACGCGTTGTACTCGGAGTTCAGGTTGTTGGCGCGATAATTGAAGCCCGAATACAGCTCGTTTGGCCTGCTGCCGTCGAGATTGGCAACGTAGTCCATGCCGTCGTAACGGTTCAGGTTCATCAACTGGGACAAATGCCGACCCATGGAACCCTGGTAATTCACCCGCAGCAGGAAATCGTGATAGAACTGGCGCTCGACCCCCAGGTAGTAATTCTGGACCGAAGAGTCGCGCATGTGAACGTCCATGGTGCGAACCGAAACGCGCTCGCCGGGGGCCGGGATGGAGTTCGGAACGTAGAAACCTCCGGTGGAAGGAGGAATCGAGTAGTAGATGTTGTCGCCGGCGGTCGCGTCGTGATCGAGCAGGGCATAGTAGGGCGGGTTCCATGCGCCGTTGGACCAGATGTTGTCGAAGAGCCGGTCGTAGGAGATGCCAAAACCGCCGCGCATGGACATTTTGCCGTCGCCGAATACATCCCACGCAAACCCGGCGCGCGGACCAAAGTCATGGTTCGGCGTAGTCCACATGCTGGACACAGGATTGACGCGGGCCGCCGCCACCTGGGCCGGATCGTAGCCGTCCAGGTTGGTGAATTGGGCGATCTTGCCGTTCGCTTCCGTGGGCGCGCCATAGCGCTCCCAGCGCAAGCCGAGATTCACGGTTAACCGTTTGCTCACCTTCCAGTCGTCGTTGACGAAGATGTTGTCGTCCTTCATGATGTAGTGGCGATAAGCGACTCCCGCGGTGCCATTGGTCGGATCGATGGAAAGCTCCGAATAGTAAGGAAAGTCGTTCTGGAAGTTGCTGTCCGGATAGTTGACGAAATTACCGATCGTATTGCTGGCCAGGAGATTGCCCGTAGAAGCCGGGGATGGGCCCGTCGCGTTGGCGAATTCGTAATATCCGGGCGCGCCTAAGTCCCAGTTGCGGTACAGGATGCCGTATTGAAAGCCGCCGCCGAACTTGACCGAGTGTTTGCCCTTGGTCCAGGCCAGGTTATCTTGAAACTGCCAGCGATCCTGGACAAATCCTTCCACTAGCCCGCCCTCGTAGGGTCCGTATCCATAACCGAGGCCGTCGAAGTTAGAGGCGTCGATAATGACTTCAGCCGATGAACTAGTGCCATCGCCCTCGACATACTTAGAGTAGTGGCGATTGTGAGCCACGGTCAGTTCGTTCAGCAGGCTGGGACTGAAGATGTGTGTTTCGACGAGCGCCAGGTTATGGTAGTGCTCGTTATCCACACCCGGGATCGGCTGCGCCGCGGTGGGATAGCCCCCCCCGAACTTGTCGGTGTTGTTATATAGCTGAAAATTGGCCGTGAAGCTCACGCGGTCGTGTTGGCTGAAGTTCTGGTCGATCCTTGCCACGTATGAGTTCTGGCCGGTAAGGTTGGGGTCCCACTCCGAGATACAGCCCATAGAACCCACCGAATCCGGATAAAACGCGGCCTGGTTGGGGCACGCGGCGCTGGATGTGAGCGGCGAATACTGACTGATATACTTCTGCGCCATAGGTCCGGCGTTGGTCTGGATGGCGGTCTGTTCGCTGGGGGTTGGAACCGCCTGGACGATGGTGCTGCCTTGGTGTATGTCCAGCCGGTCATACGTGAACGTGAAAAACGTCTTGTCTTTCTTGATGGGTCCGTCTACCTCGCCGCCGAACTGGTTGCGGATCAATACAGGCTTGGTACTGTCATTCCGGTTGGCGAAGAAATCGGCGGCATTGAGGTCCGTGTTCCGGTTGAATTCGTATGCCACTCCATGGAAGCTGTTGGTACCGGCTTTCTGGATGGTGCTCACCAGGGCTCCGGAGGCGTGTCCGTATTGCGCGCTCATGTTATTAGTGAGCACGGTGAACTCGGCTACCGACTCGAGCGGTGGCGTAATGTTATAGCCGCCTTCGCTGAAGTTGTCGTTGTTATCCGCGCCGTTCAGTATATTGGTGGTACCGGACTCGCGGGATCCGCCCGAGGAGGCATTGAAGTTCATGCCCTGCGTCACCGCCGGTGCGGCAAAGGTCAAATCGAAGACGTTGCGCGTCAGCAGCGGCATGCTGTCGATGAACCGCTGGTCGATCGTGGTGGACAGATCCGAACTGGCGGTCTGTACGATGCTTTCCTGCGCGGTCACTTCCACCAGGGTCTGCGACGTAGCCACCGAAAGGCTCACGTTGACGCCTACCGAGGTGCTGGCGTCTACAATTATCCTCTTGATTTCCTTGGTGGTGAAGCCTTGCGCTTTGGTGGTCAGCGTATAGGTGCCCGGAGGAACCAGCCCAAACCGGTAGTCTCCGTTGGCTTCGCTCTTCTCATGTTGCTCTACCAAGGTGCCGTCGTTGGTCAGGGTGAGTTCGGCGTTCGGAACACTTGCGCCCGACACATCCGTCACCACACCTGTTACCACGCCTTGCACCGTCTGTGCTTGCGCGCCTCCGACGACTAGCAGCGCCAGAAGCGCACAACTCACGGCTGCCGCGAATGCCTTAGCCAAGGCACACGTAACCTCTCTGTGTCGCGAGAACATAACCTTTAGCCCCCTTTTTCTCTTGATGTCTTAAAATCGGCACGCCAGCCAGCATGGGCTGGTCACAAACCAACTTTTGTGGGGAATAGCCTGTTGCCGTGGCGTGGCCCGCTCAGATGTTAGGAAACCTGAGCACACACATCCAAACGCCGGGCAAACGACGACCCCGCTTACACCCGTCAAGCCATCGACGCTCTCCTGTAGCGCCGACAATATATATACTATTCAGCGCAGTATACTACCGATTGTTGGGCCGGTCAACAACTTTGTAAATAATTTCGACATAAATCTGCTGTCCGCTGGCAGGAAGCGTTTGGGTGCTGGCCGGCGAACTGGGACCGCGCTAAGATCTAGTATCCGGGCGGACATGGGACAGACACGGCAGTGCATGGCGGCAGCGTGGCTGGCTTGCGGGCTTGTTTGCGGGCTCGGCGCCGGGACCCCGCGGGAAGTGCGCTTCTTGAGTTTTGCGGAGGTCCAGGAAGTCCTGACTGCTTTCCACCGTACCGAGGATGCCCCGGCCTGGAACGCTTGGGTCGGCGCCCAAGACCGCGATGTGCGTGCGCGGATCGATCGCGGCGTCGAGGACTCCATCAGCAACCTTATTCTGTATGGAACGTCATTCACGGCGCTGGCGCGCGTGGAGTCCGCCGAATCGGCAGCCACCCCGGCCGGGGAACTCATCGCCCCCGCGCGTGCGCGGGTACATGCGGCGGCGGCCGCCCTGGCGCATCCCGGGGGCAACGAGCGCTTGCGGTTCGCACACGATTTTCTATCGCGGCGCGGCGTACAGCCCGCGGAGATGGAGGGATTGCTGGCGTCCAATCTGGCGCGGTTCGCGCTCGAGCAGCGCGCCTACCAGGAGAAACTGAAATTGGCCGGTGAGGCTGGCGATCAAGGAGAGACGCGGTTCGTCAGGGCCACACTTTTCGACCAGCGCGGGCTGTCGGTGGACACCTCGCTGCTGCCGAATTTCGCTTTGGAAGACACCCTGCGCGCCATGCTGCGGAAGGGCGCGCTGACGCCTGGACTCATCCGCAGCATCGCGGTGATCGGGCCGGGGCTCGACTTTACCGACAAACGCGACGGCTACGATTTCTATCCGCTGCAGACCATTCAACCGTTCGCGGTGATGGAAGCCGTAGCCCGGCTGGGCTTGGGGAGGCTGGAAGACCTGCGCCTGGTCACGCTGGATTTGAATCCGGCCGTGAATGCGCACCTTGCGGGGATGGCCAAACGGGCTCGCGCGGGCAGCCCCTACGTCGTGCAATTGCCGCGTGCCGTAGCAGCCGATTGGACGCCGCAGTCCATCGCCTATTGGGAACATTTTGGCGAGCTGATCGGTTCGCCTGCCCCTTCCGTTGCCGCGCCCAAGGGCCTGAGCGTGCGCGCCGTGGCCGTGCGGCCGCAATATGCGTCGCGCATCGAACCGCTGGACTTGAACGTGGTCGCGCAGGTCCTGGACGGGGGCGGGTTCGATCTCGTGGTAGCCACCAACATCCTGGTCTACTACGACCGCTTCCAACAGGCGTTGGCCATGTCCAGCATTGCCCGGATGATGCACAGCGGCGGCATCTTCCTGTCCAATACGCTGCTTCCGGCGCAAAAGCCGAGCGATCTGGAGTACCTGGGGCGCCGCAGCATCACCTACAGCACGTCCGGCAGCTATGGCGACGACATCGTAGTTTACCGCCGCCGTTAAGCGGGGCAGGCTCGCAGCCTGCGCGGGACTCGCAGTTCTGCCCGTGGCCGCCTTTCAGGCGGCCGGTGCCGGCAGGAGTGCCGACACGGCACGCAGGAGTGCGTGCGCCACGAGCGCTGCCTCGCGACAAATGTCCAAACTCCGCCCTCCATTTTTTGTCACACCTGTATCCGCAGATACGACAAAACCATAGACCAAGCAATGCCATATCAATAAGATACGTGTCCAAAATCAGCGGCACAAGGAATGCCCTTGCGGAGTTGCTATGTTCCAATCCGCACGAGGACCGGCCATGTCCGCGGCGATTCATGGCTTCATCGTCGCCCTCCTTTTTCTTGCAGGCGCAAACCAAGCGCTACGCCAATCGCTCCAGCCCCCGGCAACCCCAGTCAAACTGATCGATCCTTATATCCCGCCCGGACTTGGCGGCGGCGGTGGAGGCAAACAGTCTCCTCTTCCAGCCAGCCTGGGCCGCCTGCCGCGCATTGCACCGCGCCAATTCACGCCGCCGGCCGTCGTGATCCAAAACCAGGATCCGAAACTGCCGATGGAGCCGACGCTGGTCCTATCCGCCGACGTGCGGCTGCCCCAGGTGGATCTATCGGCGCTGGGCGACCCGTATGGAAGGCCAGGTCCACCATCCGACGGGACGGGTAAGGGCGGCGGAATCGGCGAGGGTGACGGCACTGGCGTCGGGCCTGGGAAGGGTCCGGGCATCGGACCCGGCGAAGGCGGCGATGGCGGCGGCGGACGCCGCAGGCTCACGGGAGCATTCACCGCGCCCGTGGTGTTGTATCAGGTGGAGCCGGAGTTTTCCGAAGAAGCGCGCAAGGCCAAGCTGCAAGGCGTGGTCATGCTGTACGGCGAGGTGGACACCAATGGCCGGCTGCGCAACATCCGGGTGACACGGGGGCTGGGACTGGGGCTTGAAGAGAAGGCCATAGATGCGGTGAAGCAGTGGCGGTTCCGTCCGGGCACCCGCGACGGAAAGCCGGTGGTCGCGGCGGCAGCTATCGAAGTTAACTTCCACCTGCTCTAGTGTGGCAGGCCAGGCATCGCCACCGTCCGCGGCTGCAGGCCCGCTTTGGCCAGCACGGCGTAAACCACGAAACCTGTCACGAAGCTATACAGCACGGCCGGCTGCACGTAAGTCTTCAACGAATCGGAAACCGGCAGGAACGGCAGTATCCCGACCAGGAAACCCAGCGCCCACGCCAGGTATCCGGCCCAGTTGACGCCTTCGCGGGGACCCGCCCAACGCTTGCCCGAGAGCAGGTAGTCGGCCGCCATCGCCCCGCAAATCGGACCGAACGAAGCACCCACGATGGTGAAGAAGTCGACCAGGTGTTCAGCCACGCCGGTGACCGCGAGCACGATGGATACCGTCACCCCAGCCATGGTGGAGGAGATGCGCGGCACGCCGGGTATCATGGTCGAAAAGCTGTTGCCCGCAATGAAAGCGCAGAAGCACGCAGGCGCCACCGAGGCGAGGGTGAACAACAGGAACATGGCGGTGGCGAGCACTCCGCCGATGGAGCGGATCACCTCGTCATAACCCAGCCCCGGAAGCTTATACAATGTGCTGGCGCC
>Ga0187867_10001458_pt1 | contig 20469 bp, 15 predicted proteins | sample June2016WEW_13_1_FD_132976 | JGI IMG/M metagenome (GOLD analysis project Ga0187867, IMG submission 132976) | Peatland microbial communities from SPRUCE experiment site at the Marcell Experimental Forest, Minnesota, USA - June2016WEW_13_10 | ecosystem: Environmental > Terrestrial > Soil >...
AGATCGCCGTGATACGAAAACGCGGCGCGCGCCCCATCGTGCGAGATGTCGAAATCGCCGATTCCGCCCGGAGGCTCCAGATACTGCTTCTGCCGCTCGTCCTTCTCGGCGGCCGGACGGTTGATGGGGTCGTCGATGAGTTCGAGATTACTGAGCCTCGCGAGGCGCTGCTGACCGGAGTGAAACGCGTAAAGGTCCATGAAGCGCCGGCCGTCGGCGTTCCACAGGAACAGAAGGACGTGCCCCTGCTTCGACCAAGTCACCTTCGCGGGCGCCGTGCCCCAGGCGTACGGCCGGCTGAACAACCGCTCCAGCGGCCACGGCTCCGCACGCAGGGAACAGACCAGGAGAGCGGCAATGGCGGCACGTCGCATGTTTAAGGCGATTGCCAAGAATATCACAAGATTCGGCCGGCGCTTGGTAGGACAGATATCATGTATGCAGAGTTGTGGTGCGCCGGGATAAACCGGCATGAAGTAGTTCAATTTGGAAATCGACCGGTGCGGCGTGCAGCGGCACTTCCTGTCCGGATCGGACGATGTTCGATAACAACCCGGCAGCGGTGGCCATCGCAGCTTCGGGCGGCAACCTGTACGAGTTGCATAACAACGGCCAGATCTGGAAATGGGCCAGCGTGGCGTGCACCGGCAGTTCCCGTCCCGGGTGGACCATGCTCGACGGCAACTCGCTCACCACGCAGATCGTCGCCGGGGGAGGCAACCTCTACCAATTACACGGCAGGCAATAAACACAAGGGCGGCTGGAGGGCGGGCAATTTTGCCCGTAGCCGCCTTTCAGGCGGCGCGCGGCGCGATTGGGACGGAGCGGAGGCCGCCCCAATCGCAAGGAGACTGTTCACACCAGCTCGAACAACACCTGACCCGCTTTTACCGCGTCGCCCGGCGCAACGTGGACGGCCTTCAGCACGCCATCCACCTCCGGGCTGACGTTGTTCTGCATCTTCATGGCCTCGATAACCATCACCGGCTGGCGCCTGCCCACCTGCTCGCCGGCCGCGGCCAGCACCGCGATCACCAGACCTGCAATCGGGCTGCGGCAGACCGCATCTTCCGCCAGCCGCAGCGGCGGGCGCACATGCAGAACGGACTCTGGAATGGCGATATCCGGCTCGCTTTCGCCGGGCGTGGCGTCCGGCGGCGGCGGCTCGACAAGTTCCCGAGCCCACCGCGCGAGAGGCGAGGTTAAACTGTGCGATCCCTGGAGATCCTCGCGTCCGTGACGGGCCCAGGGCTTTGCGACCCCATCTTCAATAGCCATTAGGATCCCTCAATTCACTTACAGCGGGATCAGTCCGTGCTTCTTTTGCGGGCGCCAATCCCGCTTTGCGGCCAGCGCTTGCAGCGCCTCGGCCACCTGCGCCCGCGTCTCGGCTGGTTCAATAATGTCGTCCACCAGCCGCAAGCCGGCCGCCACATACGGCGTCGCAAACGTGTCGGAGAACTGCTGCACGAGCTCCCGCCGCTTCGAGCCGTTATCTTGCGCCGGCACCAGTTCGCGACGAAAGAGCACTTCCACGGCGGCTTCAGCCCCCATCACCGCGATCTCGGCCGAAGGCCAAGCCAGCGTGCAGTCCGCGCCGAGTTCCTTCGAGCACATCGCAATGTATCCGCCGCCGTACGCCTTGCGCAGAATCACCGTGATCTTCGGCACGGTGGCCGCCGAATAGGCAAACAACAGCTTGGCGCCGTGGCGGATGATGCCGCCATATTCCTGATCCAGGCCGGGAAGGAAACCCGGAATATCGACAAACGTAATCAGCGGAATATTGAACGCATTGCAGAACCGCACGAAGCGCGCGCCCTTATCGGAGGCGTCGATATCCAGCGCTCCCGCCAACACCGACGGCTGGTTGGCAACCACCCCGACCGACCGGCCGCGGATGCGTCCGAAGCCCACCACCAGGTTCTTGGCGAACTCCGCCTGCACCTCCAGGAAATCGCCGCGATCCACTACCCGGGCCACGATCTTCTTTACGTCGTAGCCGCTCTTGGGATCGGCGGGCACGATGTCGTTGAGCTCGTCGTCGTCGCGCGGCGCGCCGCCGGCGTCCAGGTGCGCCGGCTCTTCCAGATTGTTGTTCGGCAGAAACGAAAGCAGCCGCTGGCAAATCTTCACCGCTTCCACGTCGTTTTCGGCGACGAAATGGACCACGCCGGATTTGTTCATCTGCGCGCGCGGTCCGCCCAATTCCTCGGGCGCAACAATTTCGCCGGTTACCTGCTTGATCACCGCCGGGCCGGTGATGAACATCTGCGCATCGTGCGTTTGGATGATGAAGTCCGTCAACGCCGGGCTATAAGCGGCGCCGCCCGCGCAGGGCCCGCAGATCAGCGAAATCTGGGGTACCACCCCGGAGAGCATGACGTTTTGATAGAAGATGCGCGCATATCCGGCCAGGCTGCCGACGCCTTCCTGCACGCGCGCGCCGCCTGAATCGTTAATGAAGATGAAGGGCGAGCCGGTCTTCAGCGAAGCCTTCATGGTGTCGGCGATTTTGTTGGCGTGTACCTCGCCCGCCGATCCGCCCGCCACCGTGAAATCCTGGCTGGCGACATGCACCAGCCGCCCGTCTACATGCCCTCGGCCCGTCACTACACCGTCGGCGGGCAGGTCTTTGCCGTCCATACCGAACAGGCGTCCATTGTGTTTGGCGAACAGGCCCGCCTCGCGAAAGGTTTTGCGGTCGAGGAGCAATGCCAGGCGTTCGCGCGCCGAAAGCTTGCCGGACGTGTGTTGTTTCTCGAGACGATCGCCGCCTCCGCCGAGTTGCAGGCGTTGCTTGACGCGGTCCAATTCGCGCATGCGCTCTTTCGTGACGGCTTCCATGCTGCTATTGTACCGAGTTTCAGATGTATATATCCGCTTTGTGGGGCAGGCTCGTAGCCGGGGTGCCCTCTGGGCCCGGCCTCGCAGGCCGCTTCTTTTTCGAGAACTATGGCGCAACCACAATCGGAGCCCGCCAGAAAGCCGCCTTCTGCCCGGTTGGATCGAGTACGGTCACCTGGCAGTCATACTTGCCGGCCGCCACATCTCCCAGCGCGATGCTGAACTGTATGGGCATAGTCTTTAGCCGGTTATTCGCCCCGCTATTCACCTCGATGGGCTGGCTTTCAAACGCTTTCTTCGCCCCGGCATAAAGGCTCACAAACGCGACCAGCGGCCGCACGCTGCTGTCCGCGTCCTGCTCGTACGCCTGAAGATAAACATACATGTCGCGGCCCTTGCTGAAGACTCGCGTCACGCTGGGAATCAGCTTCGTGCCGTCCCGCACTAGCGGGTTGGCCGTTTCGCTTCGGTCCTTGCCCTTTACCGCGTTGTACAGCGCGTCCTTCAAGTCCACGCGCTGGCTGCTCAAAACCACCGAGCTGATCGGGATGCGTTTCTCTTCCTTGTTCAGGTTCGGAATGACGAACGCGGTTTGATACGTCCCGATTCGTCCCGTCTCCGCGTCCCGCGCCAGAAACTTGATGGTATATTTCCCGGGAAGAATCGTGAAACCGGCGTCGTATTCGATGGGGCGCTTCGCCAATTCGGCTGCCGTCGCGTCGCTCAGCCTGATATCCACCTTATCGCGCACGTTGGTGATCGTCGTTCCGTAGTTGTCCTTGATCTCGCCGATAAAATCGATGAGGGTGCGTTCGGCGCCGCCGCGCTTGGCCAGCGCCAGCTCACGCCCCGGAATCTTGACCACTATGGGCACGAAGTATTCCGCCCGGTTCAACTGGAAATAATCCACCTCCATGGCGATGGTGAGCTCCGTAATGGGGTCGGGCAGCATCAGCGCATCTTCAAGCTGCCGCTCTTTATCTGCGGCGGTAAACTTGCTGAATTGCTTGCCGGCAAAGTAACCCTGCCTGTAATCCAGGCTCGCCACCAGCCCCCCGCTCAGCGAGATCTTGATCCGCCGGAACTTGCCGTCCTGTGCGGTATTGGTGGTGTAGTATCCCAGAATGTAGTAGCTCGAAACGGACTGCTCCGCCTGCACGATGCCCTTGGCCAAATCGTTATAGTCGAGCAGAGCCTTGCCGCCGGTGTCGGTGGCCAGCGCATAGAGCGTGTCTTGCGACTGCTGCAGGCCCGTGGTCACGGCCAAAGCCGCCGCGCCGGAGTACATGCCGGCATTGCCGGGCGATCCCATGGTGGCGTCGCCCAAAGGGGCCTGCGCCACCAGGCCGCGCGCGTCGATCGGCCAAAACGATACGCCGGCGCGGATGGCGGCATTGATGGTGGCATGCAGTTGCGCCTGGTTGTTCAGCCCGTTCAGGCGCAGGCCGCTGGCGAAGTAGATCAGCGATTTTTTCTCGCTAAGCTGGCCCAGCATGTTGGCAGCCGTCTGCAGCGCGGATAATTGGCGGTCGGTATTGAAGATGTTGAATTCGCTATCGTCCTGCCCGAAGGCGGCGCCGGTATCCGGACTGCTGGCGTCGTCGGTGGAATAGTCCATGCCCTGCCCTTCTCCCACAATCATCGTTTGCAGGATGCTTAGCAGCCGGTCGTGATCGCTGGTGAAGTCCTGCAGCACATCCACGGCGCCGCCGGAATAGCGCAGGATGGCCAGCAGATCGGCTGGCGTCATTTGCGTACGGACGAATTTCTCCGCCGCGGCGAGCGCGCGCAACTGGTCGGCGGGCGGCATGGCGCTCATGTCGAAGTACAGCGCCAGCAGCCGCCGGTCTTTGTACCGCGCGTTGCCCGCGACCTCGGGCAGAATCTTGGTGCGCCCCAGTTTGTCGTAGATATGGATAGGTTCCGGCGCGGACTCCGCGGGTGCGGCGCCCGGAGTCTGTGGCAGGTTCTGGTGGTCGAAGACACGAATCTCCTGCGGCACGCCATTCTCGGTAATTGTGAAATCCTTGGCGGTCAAGCCTTCGACCGGGTTGCCTTTCTTGTCTGTCACGACTACGGCTTCCACCACTAACTGCGTGCCGGTGGTGAATGTGACATTCTGGCCGTTCTGCTGCGCACGGGCGGCGATGGCGGCGAAGAGAAGAATAGCGAGCGCGCTCCGCATACCTCAGAACCTCAACCGCAGCGTCGTCTGCATGCTGCGCATGGCATTGGCCGCGGCTGGCAATCCGAACTGCGTGCTGTTCACGATCGTGTTCCAAACAGTGTACGTGACGTGGTTCAACGCATTGGTGGAGTCGGCCCGCAGGTCGAGATTCAGCCGGTCGCTCACGCGGAAGATGCGGCCCAAAGAGGCGTTCAACGTAAACTGAGCCGGCCCAGTAATCGAGTCGCGCCCGGCATTTCCCCACTGGCCCGGCAGTGGCGCGGTGTAAGCCGCGGGATTCGGGAACGCACTGCCGATGTAGTCGGGCCGGATCGTGCCTGTCACTCCCGTGCCCTGCACCGGCGCCAGATAGATAGGAGTCTCAGGCAGGCCGCTGCCGGCCGTGATCTGCGTCGCGAAGTTCCACTCCTTGAACAGCGCACCCTTCCACCCAGTCAACAGCGTCCCTCCGCCGATCCCCATGCCGGTGGTGTACTGCATCTGCAAGCTCAGCAGATGGCGCTGATCGAAGGTCGATAGCCCGCGCTCGGCGCTCAAACCCAGCCAGTTTTGCGCGATCGCCAGGGATGGCGCGCCAGTCACAGCAGGCTCCGAGGCCGCGCTGGGAGGGGTGACGATAGCACCCTGTCCGCCCAGCGCCGCGTCGTCGTCGATCGATTTCGAGTAGGTATACTGCAGGATCCCGGTGAAGCCGTTGTGCAAGCGGCGCCGCAACTGGATTTGGCCGGCCTCGCGCGTGGAATTGCCATTCGAAGCCATGTATGCAAAGCCGGTGGGGCAAGCGGCACACGGATTCGCCGCCCCGATCGGGAAAGTATTGGGTAGGAATTCCTGCGGCCCACGCGTTCCTTTGATGCCCAGGTACGTGGCGGTGATTTGCAGCGAGCCAGGCAGGTCGCGCTGTACAGCGATCTGCCAGTTCTGCGCATAACCGGGCCGGAAATCCGGATCGATGGCGAACGTGTTGCCCGTAATCGATGGCGAGGCCACAAAACCGTTTGCCAGGGTTAGCGGATCGGCGGGGCTATTCTGTACGCTCAAGCTCTTCGACAGCGGCGGCTGCTGCGCCATCTGCACCGCGATGGTTTGATAGACCGAAGTGTCGTAATAGACTCCATAACCGGCACGCACCACCATCGACGATCCGGAGAGAGGCCGCCACGCGAGGCCCACGCGCGGCTCGATCCCGCGCTTATCCGGACGCACCAGACCGTTGCCCACCACCGGCGCTACCGCCGCGAAGCCGGGCGCGACATCCAGGTTCACCAGCCGGCCATACAGTTCGGTGATGGGTGCGCCATATTCCCAACGCATGCCCGCGTTCAACGTGAGCTCCGGACTGATCCGCCAATCGTCGTTGATGAAAGCGTCGTATACGGATTCCCGGAAGTATTTGTCGGCGTTGCCGAAGGCGATAGCACTGGTGTCCGGTATGCCCAGCAGAAAATCGGCGAAGTCGGAACCGGTGGCGCCGCCGGTGAAGGTAAAAGACCCGCGCGGATTCTGTTGCGCCAGGTAGTTGAATTCCTGCCTGCGGAAATCGCTCCCAAACGTCATATTGTGGCCGCCGCGATACCATCGCACGGAATCGGAGAATCCGCTGGTCTGATTGCGGTCGAACGAGCTTTGCGCATCGGACAGGCCCGCGATTCCGCTGGCAAAGGTGAGACTCGGCGGACCCCAGTTCATGGGTTCCTGATCGTTGCCCGAAATCCCCGCATCACCCGAAACGTTCTCGCGATTTTCGAAGAACGGCCTAACGTGCGTAGCCAACCGGCTGAACTGGTATCCCAGATTCAGGAACCACGCCTGGTTCAAGCGGTGCGACCAATTGACGCCGGTGTCGATCCCCAGCAAATCCGTCGTATCCAGGAAGCCGAACAGGTTTGGATTGTCCGATCGCAGGCTCTCCAACGCGAAGCGTCCGTAGATCTGATCCTTGACGCCCAATGTCTTATTGAAGCGCGACTGCAAGGCATCCTGGTGCGTGGGACTCAAGATCGGGATTTGATAGTTGTAGCCCTCGTTGCCGGTGAAGTTCGGCAGCGGGTAGAAACGCAGCAGCGCTTGCGCCTGCGGACTGATGCGGCTCTCGGGAATCAGGTTGCCGGGGAACGGCGCGCCGGTGCTGGGATCCGTTACCGGGCTCGCGAATATGCCGCTGCGCTCCGCCAGGTCCGGCATCAAACCGGGGAGCGTGGCGGCGTTCTTGTTGCGCGTCCACTGATACGCGACGAAGAAAAACGGGGGACGCTTGAAGAGATGCGGGATCTGCAACGGGCCGCTGAGAGCCGCCAGGCCCGTCAGCCGGTTGTACGCCGGCTTGGGTGTGTTCTGCCCCGTCAAGGAAAACTGCTGCGCGTCCAGCGCCGAGTTGTCCAGGGTCACACCGATGCCGCCATTAAACAGCCCTTTCGCGCCGTTCCGGTTATTGCCGAACCCGGCCAGTTGCGCGAATGGCGAAGCGGCGCCGTTTTGGGTGCTGCCGTTGATCAGAAAGCCGTCGGCGGCGCGCTGGCTGAGATCGTCGTCGGATGGTTCTTTCGCGGGGGACTGCTTCTCCGCGGCTGGCTGGGCGGCAGCCGCGGGAGGCGGCGCGGCGGACTGTATCTCAGCCTTGATTTGATCCAGCGGAAGCAGCTTCAATTCCCATTTTGCAGGAGGGACGTTTGGCCCGATCTTGATTTCCTGCTTGACGGCCGCGAAACCCAGCATCCGGATTTCAATCGACCAGTTTCCGTCCTTCAGGTCGGAGAAGTCATAAAGACCCTGCAGATCGGTGATGGCAGCGAAATTCTTGTCGCCCGCGCTGGCCGTCACCGTAGCGCCTGGAACCGGCAGCCCGCCAAACGTGACCTGCCCGCGATACTCCGCCGCCAGGACTGAAACCGCGAGCCAGACAACGGCGGCAAAGCGGCTAATTCTCAGACGGTCTCTCCACGTGTTCGATCACGATCGTGTCCACCGGACCCTTTTGCGACTCCAGTTTCAGCCCGAGCTGCTCCTGCAAGGCCGTGAATATGGATGGACCAGATACATCGGGCGGCGGCGCTGCTCCTCCAGGCGGCCCGCCGCCCGGCCCGCCAAACATTCCGCCTTGCCCCTCATCCGGCGTCCACTTCAGCGTGAACTCGTAGTTGCCCTTCAGTTCCGTCTTATCCAGAACGATGCGGCCAAGCTGCATGGAGAGCACATTCGCAAACTGGGCAATACCGGCGCCGGTCACATTGAGATCACCCCTGCCCGTCATCCAGATGCCGCCTTTCGGCAATGGCCCGCCTGGTTTGGGCAGTTCCGGAGGGGCCGCGTCCGCTGGCGGCACCGCCGCTTCGTGGAGCTTGGGACCATTCTTCGCCACCACCAACGCGTACACCTCCATCTCCTTCGTGTCGTGATGCAGCGTCAGTTTGAAGCGGTCCGCGAGCATTCCCTGCAGCATCAGCCTGTCTTGTGCGATCCTCTCGTCTCGGCTCAGTTTCCGTTGCGCATCGGCGAAAGCGTCGTCCGGTTTGGCCTCGATATCGTAATGTTCCGAGTCGATCCAGCCCGGCCCCCCGGAAATCTGCGACTCTTTCACGCCGTACGCCTCCTGCAGCAGGAATTTCACCGTGATATTGCTGGCGGACAATTTCCCGCCCGGCGACCGCCGCATCATCACCCCCTGGCCGGCGTGGTTCGGCTTAATCGACACGACTTCGAAGGCCGGAGACTGCGCCCGCCCTTGCGAGAGCACGGCCAGCGCGGCGGCCAATGGGAGCATTGCAAATTGTCGCGTCATGAGGTTCTCCCCTAATTCTCCGAAGGTTTCTCCACACCGTCGATCACGATCGTATCCACCGGACCTTTTTGAGATTCGAGCTTCAGCCCGAGTTGTTCCTGCAAAGCCGTAAAGATCGATGGACCAGACGCATCGGGCGATGGTGGCGCAGCGTCCCTGGGCGGGCCACCCCCCGGAAGAGCCATCATCGGACCTTGACCCTCATCGGGCGTCCACTTCAGCTTGAAATCGTAGTCGCCTTTCAGTCCGGTCTTGTTCACTACCAACCGGCCCACGTGGCGTGAAAGCACGTCCGCAAACATGTCCAGGCTTTCAGCGTCGATACTAAGTTCCCCCCTCCCCATCCGGATGCTATGTCTGGCTTGTGGTCCATTTGGCGGTCCCGAAGGACTCAGGGGAACATTGTCGTCGGGTGTAACAGCAGACTCGTGCAACTTGGGCCCGCTCCTCGCCACGATCAGCGCATATATCGGCAGCTCCTTCGTCTCGTGATGCAGCGTCAGTTTGAATCGATCCGCGAGGAGGGACTGCACCATCAGCCTGAGTTGCTGCGCCCCGTCTTCGGAATCGGGTTTCCGTTGCGCATCCGCGGAGGAGTCGTCCACTTTGGCGTCGATATCGTAGTGTTCGGAGTCGATCCAACCCGGCGCTCCCGAGATCTGAGAATCTTTCACACGATACGCGTATTGCAAAAGGAATTTCAGGGTGGCGTTGTTGGCGACAAACCTCCCCGTGTCCGCCCTGATCATGAAAAGGCCCGTGCCGCCGTGATCCGGCTTGATCGATGCCACATCGAATGACGGACGGGGCGTGCCGGCCGCCGCCGGCGATTGCGCCAGGGTTTGCGGTGCGTTCATCAAGCCGAACCCGATGGGCCCAGCCACCGCCGCCAACCCAGCGGCGGCCAACAGCAGCTTTCTGCCGAAGCCGAGATGCTTGGCCCCGCGCCCGGTCATGATCCGGATAATCCTCTTCTTGAGATCGGCGCCGGCGATCCCGGACATGCACACCAGCGGAGACTCCAGGTAGAACTGGCAGGTCTTCAGAATGCTCTCCGCATAAACTTCCGGCTGGCTGCCGAGCCGCAGCACTTCTTCATCGCAGGCGCGTTCGCGTTCCTCCACCAGGCGCGCTCCCACCCACCACACCAAAGGGTGAAACCAGAAGATCGCTTCGACGGCCATGTGCAGCGCCGCCGCCAAATTGTCGCGGCGGCGGATATGGCACAGTTCGTGCGCCACGATCGCATCGAGGTGCGCGGGCGCCAGGCGGTCCGTGATCCCTTCCGGCAGCAGCAGCACCGGACGAAAGATGCCGAAGACTCCCGGCTCGATCATGGCCGGCGACGACCGCACCGGCACATTCACATTCAAATCGAGCGGCGACCCGCCGCGCACGGCGGAACCGATACGCCGCCATCGCCGCCACCACGAGAAAGTCACAGCCAGGAAACCACACCCCCATAAAGCCAATAACAGGACCGGAAGAACGCTGCCGTGCTGCGCGAGAACCGCGGGCGCCGCGCCGGCAGAAACCGGCGATGGAAAAAACGGCTGGCTGATCTGTTCGACGACCACGGAAAATCCAGGATGCGCGACGCGGCTGGCGGGCATCCACCCGCTCAGCCACCCGATCCGGCTTCCCACGCTGGTCAGGAGCGAAAACGGGATCAGGAATTTCACCGAAGCCGCCAGCCAAAGCCAATAGCGCGTGCGGGCGTGATTCTTGCGCAACGCCAGCGCCAGCAGCCCCGCAACGCCGGCAACTGCAGTCGATTGCCACAGGTGGTTGGCTAATGCCGCAGTTAAGTGAACGGGTATCATTCCGATTTCTCCTCCTTTGCCAGTTTTCGCAGGGCCTGCTGGGCTTCCTTGACGTCTTCGAGCGTGAGCTTACCGGATTCGACGAGGTGCGCCATGATTGGTTGCATGCGCCCCCCGAAAAACCCCAGCAGGTCGTCGATCAATCTGCGCTGCGCCGCATTGCGCGACACCACCGCCTCGAATATGTGCGCGTTGCCGATCTTCTTGACGCGGCGCACCGCCTTTTTCCCTTCCAACCGGTAAACGGTCGTCTGCACGGTGGTATAGGAGGGCAAATCCTGCTCGGGAAAGGCCTCCTGGATCTCGCGAATGGAGACCGCCCCGCGGTCCCACAGGGCCTGCATGATCTGCACCTCGAGTTTGGTGAATTTGGGTGTCGCCATTGGATGTCTACTACGTCTGTTTGTGATCCTACTATGAAAATGTGTGGCCCGTCAAGCCCCCCGTTATCCAATGTCTAAGCTCGAAATTACACAACTCTTACAAAGGACGCTCAGGTTCCCTGCTAGCGTGAAAGTATGGCACCCACAGTGTCCCCCGAAAAACCCCGCAACATCGAACTCCTCGAGTTTCCGGAGAAGCAAAGCCTGAACTGGCTCACCACCTTAGTGCTGGTATTGCTGCACATAGGAGCTATTGCCGCGTTTTTTATGTTCAGTTGGGCCAATCTGGCGGTCCTCCTGTTCCTGCTGTGGTTCGCCACCGGACTGGGGATCAGCATGGGCTACCACCGTCTGCACACACACCGGTCGTATCAGGTGCCGTTGGCCCTGGAATACCTTTTTGCGGTCTGCGGCGCGATGACGTTTGAGGGCGGTCCTATCTTCTGGGTGGCCACCCACCGCATCCATCACCAGAAATCCGATATGCCGGGCGATCCGCACTCGCCGCACGACGGCGGTTGGTGGGCGCACGTGGGCTGGATCCTGATGGGCGAAGCCAAGCACAACAACACCCGGCTGATGTCCAAGTACGCCCCCGACTTGGCGAAGCATCGCTTCTACGTCTGGCTGAACAACTATCACTGGGTGCCGAATGTGCTGCTGGCGGGCCTGTTGTTTGCCATCGGCGGCCTATCGATGCTGCTGTGGGGTGTCTGTCTGCGGACGGTAATCGGCCTGCACGCCACCTGGCTGGTGAACTCGGCCACGCACATGTGGGGATCGCGGCGATTCGAGACGCGCGACGATTCACGCAATTCCTGGTGGGTGGCGCTGATTACGTTTGGCGAAGGCTGGCACAACAATCACCACGCGCATCCGACCTCGGCGCGGCACGGCTTGGCATGGTACGAGTTCGACATGTCCTGGATTCAGATCCAGATCCTGCGGTTCTTCGGCGTGGCCAAGGGCGTTAAGGTGGCGAAAGTCACTAGCGAACTGGCCCAGCGCGACGCAGCCTAGGTCAGCTTGGAGTTTGAAATTCGCCGGCTCGACGTGGCGCACGCCCTCGGCGTGCCGCGTCGGCACTCCTGCCGACACCGGCGAGCGTAGCTCGCCAGAGCCGGCTGAAAGCCGGCTGCGGCCATGATTGGCCGCCCACCAGGTAGCTACTGTGGCGGAGCCGCGGGCGGAACAGCTGGTGGCGCCGGCGGCAGCGCAGTAGGCCCCCTCCCCAGCCGCAGATTCTGGAAATCCTTCCCGCTGATCACGTAATACCAGTCCGCAAACCTGTCGTTCAACTCGCGCGCCGTCCGCTCCCCAGCGCCCGCATCTCCGCCGTATGCCGCGGCTTTGGCTGCGTCAAAATGCACCATCACAAACAACGTGCGATTGTCCGAAAGGGCGCCCGGCTTGGTATCGCCCGCGGCCACCTCGCCGAAGCGCAACTGGTACAGCAGGCCGTTGTTAGTCTCCACCGTCATATCGCCTTCGCTGGAAAAAACGCGGCCTTGCGGTGTGAAGAAATAGCCCGCCTTCTGCAGCGAGAGCGCGGTTTCGAGCGTAAGCTGCAGCTCTTCGTGACGCAATCCGGCGGCCAGTCCGGGCGGCTTCGGACGGACATCCACGATCTTCAGGCCGTCCAGCGCGGCCGCCATGGCATGCACCGCGACCAGATTCACCTTCTCCGCCGGCGCTTTCCATTCGCCTTTATCCTGCGTGAGCACGGTAGTTTCCGCATTGCTCATGCGGCCCGCCGCCGCGTCGATGTTATAGCGATTGATGGTCACCCTGCGGATGGAAGCGCTGGCGATGCGCAGCAGTCCCGCGTTCACCCAGTCCGCAAAGTGCGCCGAAGGATCGGCGTCGGTCTTCACCGCGTAAGTGCGCTTCTGCCCGGGCACCCGCACATAGCGATAACCCGGTTTGCCTTCCACCGGCTTGCCCAGGATGTAATCGGCCAGCACCCCGCCGTTGGCATCCCGCAGGGTCACGCGCTTGCCGCGCCCCGTCAGGCCGCTGGCTTTCTCATCCAGCGGATCCACCACGCCGTACTTGGCATGATCCAGCGGCGAATCCGAGCGCACCATGTCTTTCTTCAGATACATGAGCGCCGCGGCGGTCTTGGCCAGCCGGTCGCCGATATCGACGCGGTAATTGTAGCGCGAGGCGATCACCCACTTGCCCTGCTGAAACTGCACTTTGAGCGGCAACGCCGTAGCCGTGGCATCGTCGTAATCCACCACTTCGATGGTGCGGGGCGCCAGCGCGTCGGTGAAGGTCGGATAGAAGAACTCCCCCTGATCGCTCATGATGGCGGGCACGCGCGCCTCCGGCTCGACCACGGCGGCCGAGATCGCCAACACCAGCGCGGCGCCTACCAGCACGGCGGTTTTGACGTTCTCCGTCATGCGGCCTCCTTGCCCACCAGGCGGTCCACGGGCACGCCGATGCGCTCGCGCCGCAACCGCCGCACGCTGACGATCAGGAAAACGATGAACGCGGGAATGGGCGGCAGCGCCACCGCCATCAGCTTGATCGTATTCTGAATGCCGCGAATGGAGTTCTCCATTTCGGCGCGGCTGTCTTCGATCTGGCGCTGCTTCTCGTCGTCGATGTTGGCGCGCGCCACTTCCAGGCGGCGGTTCTCGGCCGATTTGAGATTGGCGATCATCACCTCTTTGGTCTGCTCATCCAGATCGCCGCGCTGCTCCACTTCGCGCACGGCCCGATCCAGGCGCGCCTGGGCTTCCTTCAGGCGCTGGTCCGCCAGCGCCTCCGCCTGCTCAGATTCGTGCTGGCGCTGGGCTTCGTACGTGCGCGTGCGCGCCTCCACGGCTTCGAGCGTACGCTGCTTCGGACGGCGCTTGCGCAGCGCGATGAACGAGGGATCGCCGGCGAGTTGATCTACGCAGTTTAGCAGAAACGTGACGTTGTCGAAGTTGAGGTTCTCCACGCCGTGCCGCCGCAGATCGAAGAATTGCTCGCTCATCACATCGGCGTCCGCGATCACAATGGCGTTCAGCGGTCCCGCGCTTCCCTTCCCTTGAATGCGCGCCGCCAGCACGTGATTGCCCTCGTCCGGGTTGTGCGGCGCATCCTGATTGATCGCGATGCCGAACATGCTGCGCTCCACCAGATCGTCCCAGCGGACCACGCCGGAGTCGGGGCTGGTCTTCAAAAGAGGCACGAAAGGCGCGCCGCCCTGGCTCTTCAGCACGCCTGCGTACAGCAGTACCACTTCCTGCAAACCGGCGGTGATGGGGTCCTTCTGGTTAAATCCCTTGCCCACGAAAATAACTTCCTTCGGGATGCTCTTAAGCTGCGGGTGCGGGTTGTAGTTGTCCCAGGCAATGCGGTTGGTCTGCCATGTGATGCCCAATAGATCCATCAGCGGGCGCAGATTGGTCTTCGACTCTTGCGGAGCGAGATCCAGATCGAAGGCAGGCATGGGATCGACCAGCAGCAGCGTGGGCTTCCCGCGCCCGACGTAGGCGGTGAGCCTATCGGCTTGCGCCTGCGTCAGCGACGACGGCAGCGCGACCAGCAGCGTATCCAGATCTTCCGGATAATCGGCATCGGGCGAGATTTGCGCTACTTCATATTGCTTGCGCAGTTCGGAAACGATGGACCATTCCTGGGACTGCGCGCGGCTCTGAAAATCGAGCCCGCCAAACAGCTTGGCCGCCGTATTCAGGATGTCGATTTTCTTGCGCTTGGCGCGCGAAACCACGCGAATGGAACGCATCAGCTCATATTCCACCGGCAGGCCGCGATCGAAGAACGGAATCACAAACTCCTCGGAGCCGCGCGTGAACGCCAGTCCCAGGAAGATGTCGTTCACCGCGCGCGCGCTTTCTTCGCTGGCCGGCACGTGAAATGGCTTGATGCCAAAACGTTCCTGCGCCTCGCGGGCCTGCGGCGAGTACTTCACCGTCTCTACGATCTTGGCGTTGACGCCGCCGTCGGACACCGCTTGAAACTCGCGCAGCATGGCCACCAGGCCGCTGCGCGCCTCTACGTAGCTGCGCGGCACATCCGGACTGAAATAGGCCTGGATGAAGACGGGCTGGCGCCGGTCGATGGAGCGCAGCAGGGTCTTGGTCTCCCCGGAGAGCGAATGGATCTGCTCGGAGGTGGCATCCAGGCGCAAGCGCGAGTTGGAGGCCAGCAACGTGAGGCTGGCCACGATCGCGGCCAGAGCCACCGCGCGCGCGGCCAGGTGCGCGAGCATTGGAGGCGCGTGAGGGCCCGTGCGCCAGCGCCGGTGACCCAGGATGACCACGTTTAGATACAGCGTGGCCGCCGCGAACGACGCGAAGTACACCAGCGGCGCCAGCGTGATCACTCCCGTCGAAAGATCGCGGAATTGTTCCACCACCGATAGCTTCTCGGCCAGGCGCTGCGGAGCGCCGCTGACGATCGATCCCGCGTAGTTTAGAAAGACCGGGACCGAACAGAAGACTGCGCCCAGAATGAAGGCCACCGTCAGGTTATCGGTCAGAGCCGAGGCCAGCATGCCGGCTGTGAGCAGCGCGGCGCCCATCAGCCAGTAACCCAGGTAGGTGGAAAACATCAGGCCCGGATCGGGGCTGCCCAGCCAGCAAAGCACCACCACGTGACTGAGTGAGAATAATAAGGCTACCGAATAAATGGCTAGCGCGGCGAGATACTTCCCGAGCACGATTTGTAAGTCGGTGGCCGGCAGAGTCAGCAACAACTCCTCGGTGCCCTGCTTCTTTTCTTCCGCCCACAGACTCATGCTGATGGCGGGCACCAGGAAAATGAGCAGGTACGGAAAGAAACGGTTGAGTTGATCCAGGTTGGCCAGATTGGTGGCGAAGAAGCGCTCTTGCCAGAAGGCCGCCATGGCGCTCAGGAAGACGAACAACGTGATGAAGACGTAGCCAGTCGGAGTGGCGAAGTAAGATGCCAGCTCCCGCCGCAAAACAGCCTGTATGACTTTGTGGGGCAGGCGCGCAGGGGGGCCCTCTGTGCCCGGCGGCCTCGAAGGCCGCCAGTCGGTGTCGCTCATCATTGCACCGCCCCCTCCGTCAACGCCTGGAACGCATCGTCGAGCGACGCGTATCCGGCTTGCATCTCGACGGGCGTGCCATCGAAAACCACGCGTCCGCGATTGATGAAGATCACCCGGCCGGCCATGGCCTCCACCTCCTGCAAGATGTGTGTGGAGAGCAGGATGGTCTTACTTTGGCCCAGTTCGCGAATAGTCTGCCGGACCTCGCGTGTCTGGTTGGGATCGAGTCCGCTGGTGGGTTCGTCCATGATCAGTACGTCGGGCTCGTGCAGCAGCACCTGGGCCATACCGGCGCGCTGGCGATAGCCTTTGGACAACTTCTGGATGGGCTTTTCGATCACGGCCCCCAAAGCGCAGCGCTCCACGACTTCGTCGATGCGCCGCTGCAAGTACGCGCCGCTGAGACCCCGCGCGCGTCCAAAGAACTTGAGCAGGCCGAGCGGCGTCATGTCGGGATAGAGCGGGCCATTTTCAGGCAGGTAGCCGAGGCGCTCGGCGGCCGCGATCCGGTCGGTGGCCACGTCCAGGCCGCCAATGCGCGCGCTCCCGGAGCTGGGCGCCAGATAGCCCGTCAGGATCTTCATGGTGGTGGACTTGCCGGCGCCGTTGGGGCCGAGAAAGGCAGCCACCTGTCCTTGCGGAATGGAGAAACTGACGTCGCGAATGGCGGCGAAATCTCCATAGAATTTGCTGAGGCCCGCGGCCTCGATCATGGCTGTACTACTGGATTCCGGCATGCTTCGAGGAGCCCTGCGAGACGTTCATTACCCAGATTTACCACAACCGGCGTGGCGCACGCACTCATGCGTGCCGTGTCGAGACTCGTCTCGACATGAACGGCGCCAGCCGCACCCATTATTAGCTGCGCGATAATATGTGACATGAGCGTTCCGCTACACGGGCACCAGCGTATCGACCGGCGTAGCCTCGAGCTCCATCGCGCCATCGCCGGGAAACTGCGCGGCGACCCCTCGCTCATCGCCATCGCCCTCGAAAACATCGAGCGCCGGACCCGCGCAGGCGGTCGATCGCAGCCGTATTGGGACGAATGGCGGGAAATCCTAAGGCGCCCTCTGACGCAGATCTTAGACTTGTTGGTGGAGGATAGCGAGCGCATGACGGCGCTTCGGCAGGCGACTCCCTTCGCAGGAGTGTTGAGCCCCGCGGACCGCTGGGCCATCTACGAAAGGTTCAATCTGCAGCGGGCCGCGACTTCATGACGCGCGCGCAATTGGAACACGTGATCCGGGCCGCGGGTACCATCGCGGACGTCGATGACGTTGTCGTCATCGGCAGCCATGCGGTGCTGGGCGAGTTTCCCGATGCGCCCGCGGAGTTCCGGGTGTCTCGTTCGGCTACCACGCCCATGGCGTCGACGAGACCACAGCGGTCCTGCCGCAAGGATGGCGCGACCGGCTGATCCTGGTGGCCGGCGAGAACACCAGGTTCATCCGCGGCTGGTGCCTCGACCTGGCAATCGCGAAATACGTCGCCGGGCGCGAAAAAGACCGGGCCTTCACAAAGGCGCTGGTGCGACACGCCATGACCCAGCGCGAGGTCCTGGAACGACGCCTTGCGTGTACCGCGCTCGATCCGCAACTGCGAGAGATCGTGTCGCAGCGGATACGCGCGGATTTTGGCAGTGCGCCGTAACCGATGGGGCCGATCAGACCAGCGATATCCTGGCGCTTTCCACGGGCAGGATGGGCAACAGAGCCAGCTCCAGTTCCTCAAGTGAGCAACCTGGGCGGAGCGCTACTTTGAACACGCCGGCCGTCTCGCTAACCTGCGCCACCCGCTCCAGCGCCGTTCTGTCCACCTGATCGATCAGATTCCGGCAGAGCCACATGTGCGGCGCCAGCATCCGCAATACATTGCCGCACCATTGAACAGACATTCTTCTGCGGTACAGGCCGCCGCCACCTTCCACGCCCCTAAACCAATTGAACGCACTTTGATCTTCGTAGGGCGTCCCTTTAATATGCGCGGCCTGGTCGAACATCGGCACCCATGTGCATCGATTATTCCAGGCCTGCAAGGGCGCGTTCCCGGCGGCGAACCGGTCTAACTGTTGCGCCATGTCACTGACTGAGGTCTTTAGGCACGCATAGCACTCCGCATCGTTAGTTACCCATTGGAACGCATGCAATGTGCCGCTATAAGTCTCATCGGTAAATGGGCGGCCGCGCATGACACTCAGGGTTCGCGCCATCTGCGCCGCATGTACGCTTCCCGGCCTCAAGTAATCCGGGAAATAAGTTTCCTCCTGGCTATATTGCAAACCGATACCCGCAACTGCCAGTTCGCGATCTCCGGGAACGAAGGAAATCAGAACGCTTTGATAGTTCTTCCCATAATCGAAAAGGGCGGCCCATGCTTTGTCTTGGAGGAATGCGTTTGCCGGCAGGCTTTTCCTTGTCTTACTTGGTTTGAATACGCCCGGCGGCAGTTTCTTTTCGGTATGGATTCGTATTTCTCCTTGTCCTTGCTCCGCCAAGGGACCGAGCCATGCCTCAAGCCATATTTTGCAGGCGTCCAGCGTAGCTTGCCCGGCATCCTTCAGTATGGCCACACTTGAAGCGATGGCCGGATGAATGAGCCGGCGGTCATCCAGTATCCGAGATTGTTTATCCGCCAGTTCACGCAGATCGTCTTGCTCGCGCCGAAGGTCCGTGCTGAAATTGGATCGATTGTAAGTGGTCTTTGGATTCAGTCCCGAAACCACCGGCAGCCACCCCTGCTCCAACGCCGCGATGCGCAACGGCGGCAAATCGTAGCTATATTTGCGATCCGCCCCCAGTTGGAGTGACACGTTGATTTCCCATTCGCCCGCTGTTTGGAACTGTAGGTCATATAACACGAAAAGGATGAGAATCTCTGTCGTCCGCTTGGGGGTCATTGGTGGGATGCCGAGGTGGTGAAATTGAGCCCCGTATAGCTGCGATTCCGAAGCCGCCGATGCGATCGGTATGACTTCGAATGCATAGTAATCCTTCACATGATCTTTATCCGTTGGACGCGTTTCCAGATCGCCGGCAATCTGGCCGTTATGGAACTTAAAGCCTCTCATCGCACCCTTCGATAAAACGGGTCCACCCGGTCCGGAAACGAGAATGGTCGCCATCCCGCCATCGAATCCCGCGCCTTCACTCAGGATCATCCATCTCACATTTGTTGGTTTGCCAACCGGAACAGGCCAGCTTGCCGGATAAACCAGAAGCATGCGCGTATCGTCGGGATCGTAACCATTGGCCAGGCGAACTTCGCCCGTTGGAACCTCGGACACCGCCGCCGGCTTTCTCTTGAAATAAAGCTGGGTGCTAATCTCCTCCCCTCCGTCCAGCAAATCCTGATAATTCATCTGCGGCTGGCCGCCGCGGAGGCCGATCAGTTCCCCTAATCCGGCGATGATACCGTCGGCGAAAACGGTCTGGTGTGTGACCGTCTGCTTGATCTGGTCCGTGCTTAGCGTCCGCCCGAATAAGCTGCTCCATTTGGCGGCCCGCGACTTCTCAGTCAGCCGCTTCATAGGCCCGGCATAGCTTTCGGCGTCGCTCATCAATAGGTCGACCTGCCGGCCGTTGGCGAAAACGACGAACTCATACGTATCGCTGTCATAGAGGCTGGTGCACACCGCGGCTGTTTTCATCGCCTTGGTTGCCGCCAACGCCAGATCCTTCAACTCGCCGCTATCGAGTTTGGCGTTGTCGCTGTCGTAAACGGAAATGTACGGTTGCCCTGCGCGAGCCAGGAGAACCACATGCTTGCCGCCTTCGGCCGGCGCTTGTTTCACTCGCTCGTAGCCTAGCTTGCTATAGCTCCGGCTGATGGCCTTGGCGGCATCGTCTACCGTGCCTCTCCACGCGATATGGATGCTGGAACAGGTATTTCCCACGGCTCCGCCCAATCCTACAATGCGTCTTCCTTGGCGATAATCTCCTTCATGATCTCCGAAGTCCCCGCGCCAATGGTATACAGCCGCAAGTCCCGCCAATAGCGGCTGATCGGGTACTCCGTCGTATAGCCGAACCCGCCGAAAATCTGCATGCAGTCGTAACTCAGGCGCTGCGCCAACTCGGAGCTGTACAGCTTAGCCATAGTGATCTCGCGAACTGCTTTTTGGCCGCGATTCGTCAGGTCCAACGCGCGATACACCAGCCAGCGCGCGGCCTCCACATTCGTGCGATGCTCGGCGAACTTATGCCGCCAAACCTGGTAGCTGCCCACCGGGTTACCGAAGGCGCTGCGATCCTTGCCATATTGAATGGCTAAGTCCAGGCAGCGCGCCATGGAGGCGACCATCATAATCGCGGAAGCCAGGCGCTCACCCTGGAAGTTGTGCATGATGTAGTAAAAGCCGCGGTTCTTTTCGCCCAGTATGTAGCGCGCCGGAATGCGGCAATCGTCGAAGAACA
>Ga0187867_10001459_pt1 | contig 20466 bp, 12 predicted proteins | sample June2016WEW_13_1_FD_132976 | JGI IMG/M metagenome (GOLD analysis project Ga0187867, IMG submission 132976) | Peatland microbial communities from SPRUCE experiment site at the Marcell Experimental Forest, Minnesota, USA - June2016WEW_13_10 | ecosystem: Environmental > Terrestrial > Soil >...
GAAGACCAGATCACTGGCAGTCTGCCCGGAGGCTGGAAGCAGCGTGTCGCCTTCGGCGCCGCAATCATGCACGAACCGAGCGTGCTCTTCCTCGATGAGCCGACTTCTGGGGTTGATCCTCTTGCTCGGCGCGCTTTCTGGGTGATGATCAACCGCCTGGCAGATGCTGGTACGGCGATTCTTGTGACGACGCATTACCTCGAAGAGTCGGAACAATGCAACCGCCTGGGGTTCATGGCCGGCGGAGAACTTGTGGCACAAGGAACTCCGAGCGGGATCAAGCGCGCGCAAACTGGCCATTTACTTGAATTCATCGTCGACCAACCGCAACACGCCGCCGACGTGCTCAACAGCGAAACCGAGCGTTGGCGAGTTTCCCTGTTCGGCAATCGGCTCCATGTGGTCACGGACAAAGATGTTGAGGCGGGCAAGCGGGCCACGACAGAGAAGCTTGAAAGCAAAGGAATCGGGGTAATCAGCGCGCGCGAAGAACCCTTTTCCCTCGAAGACGTCTTCATCAACCTGATCGAAAAAGCGCGCCAGCAGGGAAAGGTTTCAGCCGAAGCGTGAGCCGTAAGGAGCGCATGCGATGCGACGTGTAGTTGCGCAAGCCCGCAAAGAGTTGACTCAGATCTGTCGTGACTGGCGGACTCTGGCTCTCGCTCTGGTCCTCCCGCTGGTTCTGTTGCTCCTGATGAGTGTGTCTCTTTCTTTGACCGTAAACAATCTTCCGGTCATCGTGCAGGACTTTGACGATTCAACCGCTTCGCGCGATTTTGTGGACGCGATTCGCGCCTCCATTACTCTCCATGTCGTCTCCTGGCCGATTGATCGACAGCCCCAGGAAGCTCTCAGCTCAAACACGGCCAGGGCGGTCCTGATCATACCAGTGCATTTTGGAAGGGACATGGCACTCGGAGCGAACTCTCCCGTTCAATTGCTGGTAGACGCCTCGGACGCCAATACCGCGAAGCTTACTGCAGGTTATGCCAACGAGATTACGCGTGCCTACAACCAACGTATCGCTGGCAACCAAGGACTCGCGATGGTCCAAACCGCCATCCGCCTCTGGTACAACCCAGGCCTCTCCGCCAAGAAATTTTACGGTCCAGGAATTTTCGTGCTGGGACTTTCGATGTTCCCTCCTTTGCTAGCCGCTCTCGCCATGGCAAAAGAAGGAGAGCTGAAGACAATTCTTCAGGTTTATGTCTCCAGCATCTCCGCGCACGAATTCCTGCTGGGAAAGATTCTTGCCTTCATGGTCGTGGCGCTCGCCGAGTGTGTAGTTATGCTCTTCCTCCTGTTTACATATTTTGGTTTGGGGCTGGCCGGCGACCCGACCCCCTTCATCGTCGCCACAATTCTCTACACATTCTGCGTGGCGGCCTTTGGAACCATGGTGGGAGCGACGATTCCGAGCCAGGTCGCCGCGATGCAAGTGGTGGCCCTCGGGGGCTTTCTCTTGGTGTTTCTGCTCTCCGGTTTGATTTTTCCCATTGAGAACATCCCGGTTGGATTGCGTTGGATCTCGACCGTCATGTGGGGCCGGTACTACATCGAGGTCGTGCGGGATGCGCTACTCCAAGGGGGCGGCTGGCCTGCCGTCTGGTGGAAGGTCACGGTCATCGGCATCATCGGGTTACTTTTCTACGGGGTTGGATGGTACAGCATGCGCCGAATGCAGCTCAGAGCGTAAGCAAATGACGAGTCCCTTTCAAAACGTCTTCAATCAGCGGTTCCGCGCACTTGTGGGCAAAGAGTCCAACCAGATACGGCGCGATCGCCGTCTCATGATTTCTTTGATTCTTCCTCCCATTTTTCAACTGACGCTGTTTGGCTTCGCGCTCAGCGCGGCGGTATCGAACGTTCGCCTTGGTGTCGTCGATGAGAGCAAGACTCCGGAGAGCCGGGAATTGGTCGCGACCCTTACCGAGAGCGAAAGCTTCCGCCTTGGAGGCTACTATTTTTCGGTAGACCAACTCGGGGATTCAATCAGTCAGGCCAGGGTAGATGCCGGAGTTGTCATCCCCTACGACTATGCCCGGGATTTGCACCGCGGACATTCAACCACGGTCCAGTTCCTACTAAACGCCACGAACGCGAATACTGCCACCATCAGCCAAGCCTATGCGGAGGGCATCGTTCAAACGTACAATGCCGGGCTGCAGGACATGGGCATTCATACGGGCCTTAAGCAGGTTGCTGCGCCCGAGATAAGCCGCCGAGGACAAGTGCAACTCATGCCGGCTTTCATTTACAACCCCGGCCTGATTGATTCCTGGTTCATTGCGACCGGTGTTTTCGGTCTTTTGCTGATTATGAACAGTTCATTGGTTGCTTCCGCGGCAATGGTGCGGGAGCGCGAAACCGGAACAATGGAGCAACTGCTCATGTCTCCTGCAAGCACGTCTGAAATCATCATCGCCAAGATCGTGCCGCTATTTACCTTGCTCTGCATCATGATGCTGCTGTGTCTTGCGGTACTCAAGATCGCATTCCACATCCCATTTCATGGCAGCTTGCCCTACGTCTTGTTTGGCGGCATGCTGTGTATTTTGTCCGGGATCAGCCTGGGCACGGTCATTGCAACTTTCAGCAAGTCGGCGCAGCAAGCGCAGTTGACTGCCTTTTTCATCAACCCCCCATTGTCCTCTCTGTCGGGAGCTCTGAACCCTGTCGAAGCGATGCCGCGATGGATGCAGTCCTTTACGATCCTTAATCCCATTCACCATTTCGCCACCATCGTCCGCGGCGGCATGCTCAAAGGAAGTGGGATCGTAGCTCTGTGGCCCAATTTCCTGGCGTTGCTGATTTTTACCATCGTCCTGGTTTCGCTCAGCGTCTGGCGATTTCGCAAGCAACTTAGTTGACAACGGAAAGGCACGGTCTGCTGCCCATGAAGAAGACAAAGACGAAACTGACTACACTGCCGAGCCGCCCGAAGACGAGTGCCAAATTGATTCTGCTCAGCATTTGCATTGCAAGCGGAAACATGTCTGCCCAGACGGTGCCGTCCCAATCCCAGGGCACGCAAGCCACGCAATTACCGCTGTCAGGCCGAGCCACTCAAAGCGGCTCGGTGACAGCCACGCAGTCATCCACTCCGGGCGTAGCAAGCACGGTCAACACACTCAATCCCACGGTTCAAGTTCAAGGGGCTTACTCGGGAAGCACATCTGGTTTTTCCAACGCGCCGTTTTCCGGCAAGCTGTCTTTGCGAGACGCCATCCGACGCGGCCTTGAGTACAATTTAGGAGCAGTAGGACTGGCGCAAGCCGTGCGTCAAGCGCATGGGCAAACGCGGGTGGCACGTAGCGAGCTACTTCCCAACCTCACAGGCGATCTGGCCGAAACCGTCCAGCAGACCAGCCTTGCAGCTTCAGGCTTTAAGTTCAAGATTCCAGGATTCACTTTGCCAGCTATTGTGGGGCCCTACAACTATATCGACTTGCGGGCCCGGCTCTCGCAAACCGTGGTGGATCTGACGGCGTGGAAAAACTATAAATCGGCCAATGAAAACTGGTATGCAGACCAACTCTCGGCTCAAGATTCTCGCGACCTCGTGGTATTAGCGGTCGGAGGCGCATATCTCTCGGTCATTGCCGACAAAGCGAGAGTGCAATCAGCCCTTGCTCAACTGGACACAGCCAACGCGCTCTACCAACAGGCATCACAGCAACGAGCGGTAGGCATAGTCGCTCAGGTGGATGTCGATCGCAGCCAGGTGCAAGCTCTCACTCAACAGCAGCGAGTGACTTCACTGCAGAATGATCTTGCGAAGCAGAAGATCAACCTGGCGCGGATGACCGGTTTGCCGCCCAACGATCAGTACGAACTCTCCGATGACATCCCTTTCTCGGATGCGCCGCCGATTATCGTGGAAGAGGTCATGAGACAGGCATTCGAGCAGCGCTCGGATCTAAAAGCAGCCGCGGCTCAAGTCCGGGCCGCCGACCTTGCGCGATCTAGCGCTCGGTCTGAACGACTGCCCTCTCTTGCGGTGAACGCCGATTATGGAGTGATCGGAACCAATCCGTCTCAATCTCACGGTACGTTTTCGGTCACGGGAACACTGCGGTTCCCCATCTGGGAGGGCGGCCGGACTGGTGGCGATATTGAGCTGGCCGATGCCAGCTTAACGCAAAGGCGCGCCGAACTCGAAGATCTCAAACTGCAAGTAGAGGGCGAAATTCGAAAGGTCTATCTCGACTTAGAGGCGGCAACCAGCGAGGTGGAGGTGGCGCAGAAGAATGCGCGGGTCGCAAAGGAGACTCTTGATCTCACGCGACAGCGTGTGGAGGCGGGTGTGGCCGACAGTGTTGAACTGGTTCAATCGCAGGAAGCGCTGGCGGGTGCGGAGCTTGACTATATCAACAGCGTGTTCGCCCACAACGTCGCGAAACTAAGCCTTGCTCGCGCTATGGGCCGCGCAGCCGAAAACCTGCCGAAGTTCCTTAGCATGCCATGAAACTCGCGCGCGGCGGATGCTTGCACCATGTTTCGTGGTGGGCAAGCTACTTGGTATGTCATTGCCAACCCGCGTTGATGTTAGACGCGTGACGGGGCGTTCCTCTCAGTCTCATAAAGTTGGAATCTGTATCGGAGTAGATAAAATGTTGGCTCCATTCAGAAAGAAAACGCAGAAACAACCGGGCCAAAGCGACGCTCATCCACCCGCTCTAGCACGACTGACTTTGCATCCGAATGCTGCACCCCCCTCTCCACTAGGCTCGAGTCAGAAAGATCGGCAGGCCCAGCTTGTGATCGTATGTCGGCCGGTAGCGCTCCGTGTTGTACATGGTGGCGACCTCCACTTTGCGTGCTCCTAGTTTGGGGTCGGGGATCGACACCATCGCATAGCAGCCGCCACTGATCGCGGTCATCAGGCCGGTCTTTCCTTCTTGCAAAGCGTCCATCGCCATTCCGGCATAGGTACTGGCCACCATGCGGTCGACGAAATCCGGACTGCCGGAGCGCAAATCGTAGGTCAGGTCGCTGACCACGGTTTCGTCTCCGGTGGCGGTCTTGATCTCGTCGCTCAGGTCCTCCGCCACGCTCATCTTCTTGCGGTGGCCGAAGGCATCGGCGGGGCCGTATTCCCTCACCGTGTAGCCTTCCCACTCGGCGCCCTCGGAAAGAATCACCAGCGAGTAGTTGCTGGGATTGTTGCGCTTGTCGGTGACCAGGATTTCGATAAGGTGCTTCAAATTCACTTTGTATTCGGGGATGCAGCAGCGCACAGACGTCACGTACGCGGTGTAGAGAGCGGTGTAGCCGGCGTCGCGGCCGAACACCCGAAAGATACCGATACGCTCGTGCGAGCCGACCGTGGTCCGCTGCCGTTCGATGGCATCCATAGCGCGCGTGATGGCGGTTGAAAACCCTATGCAATACTCGGTGTTGCGAACGTCGTTATCCATGGTCTTCGGCACCGCGAGCACTTTTACGCCCTGCCGGTCAAGTTCGGCGGCGTAGCTAAGGGTGTCATCGCCGCCGATGGCCACCACGTAATCAAGGCCCAGCGTCTCGATATTCCTCAGAACGGCTGGCGTCACGTCGAACACCGTGCTGGTGACGCCCTTCTTGGTGGATTGCTTGCTTGGAAACTGCTGCCCCTCAAGCGCCGGCGGCAGCTTTTGCATTTTCGTGGGATTGGTACGCGAGCTGTGGAGATAGGTACCGCCGGTGCGATCGATGGTGCGAGTGTTCTCGCGGTTGAGCGGCTGGATATACCGCAACCGGCTGGCCGGATCTTTCAGATCGACGTGTGTCAATCCTTCCCACCCGCGGCGGATGCCCTGGACCTCGCACCCGATTTCGGCCGCCCGGTAGACGACCGACTTAATGACCGAATTCAGCCCCGGGACGTCGCCGCCCCCCGTGAGAATACCGATGCGCTTTGCTGACATGAAAACGCTCCTTAGATATCAGGTACGATTCCGCCTCTTCAAAGGCATTCTATAGAAGAGGCTATAAGAGGCCTTAGGCGATTGAGCCCGCCCGCGTCCAAACTGTCACTCTGGCTACTTGCGCGAGAATCTCTGAGTTTGCCTGAAGACCGGAAGCTACTGCCCGGTGAATTCGATCACTGCATCTGCGTCTTCCGCAGTGTGCGCTCCTATCTGAGGGGTGCGCTCCTCGGTTTCCCCCGAGTTTGATCTTGTGTGCCATGTCTTTCAACCGAGTTGTGATATTACCTTGCGCATGCACCCAATCAATCCTCTTAGAGAGAAACGATGTCTGGCGGCGCACCCTGCTCTACACAACTCGCTTCTAGGGCGCGTCTGCACATTTTGACGGTTGCGTTACCTGAGAGCTTCCTGAAAGTCGGGTTTGATCGCATCTGGAATGTCGCCAAATACAGCGTCATCCGGGAGGCCGCTACCCTAAGGCCAGGTCACGCTCCTACAACCTGGGGAAGCCGCGATAGTTCCTGGTCGGTGCTGTCATCGGGGACTGAGCATCCTGGCGTCAGGATGAACTTGCTTCCGGCGCCGTTCCCGGCGCTCTGCCATTGGTCACGCATCTGCGCCGGGGAAAGGTCCTTGTAATTCTTCTCGTCGATTCCTGTGGCAATCGTTTGCGAGAACTTACTGCGCACCGTGCTTACCGACACGCCGCTGGACTGCACGGACCAGTTGACTACCGGGGCTTGGAAGCCCACGAACTGGTCGACATATTCATTCTCCCAATGCAAATGGAGGAAGTTCAGCTTGGCGCTGGCAGTTGCTTCAAAGAAACGCTTGTCAAAGGGCGCGCTAAACTTGCCATACTCGGCCGGTGATAGCTCGGTGCGGTTCGCGTTTGCAATCGAAAACAGGATCCCAGAAGCACCTGCGGCAAAGGCGCGCTTCGCGTGGTTGATATGCGACTGCGTGAGTAGATCGAGGGCGTCGAGGAGCCGCTGCGGATTTTCCTGTTGGAGGCGAACAACCTCCTCCTTCGACGATAGCTTGACCGCCACCTGCCAGGGATTGAAGGCCGTCTCGAGAATATACGCGTCCCCGTGTAAGCCGTCGCGGATCAACTCCAACGCCCGAATCTGTTCGGGGAAGGGATTATCTAGAGCCTTCAGCTCATACCAGTTGCCTGCAGGCTTTGGGTATGGATAATCGCTCATCACCTTTACAATGTCCGTCTTGTACTTCCAGTGGTAATCAAGCGTGGCCTTGGCGTGCACTTCGGGAATCTGTGGTCCAAAGTGATGCCAATGGGTGAATGGTGGCCGGTCTACATCCCGCCCCGCCAGTGCCCGGTCTACGCGTTCTTTGCGGGTGAGCGGGTTTCGGCCTGCCACTTTTCCAAGAACTGGTTGTGCGAGTGTGAGAGCGGCTGTCGATGCGGCAGCGAGAAGGAAACTCCTGCGGTTTATCATGAGTTACTCCAGGAAACGGATCAAAACGTTGACTGTGCCTGTCGAAAATCTCGAAACGTCAGGGGATGCGGAATTATACTGCGCACCAGGATCGACCATCTTCCTGATAGGGTAATTTTAGAAGAACTAGGTAGCCCGCAATCACCGGTCCGTGCTGGTTTTTAGTAGCCATTTTAATACCCCGGCAGCTACACGATGTCCAATCCGATCAGCAACCAGAACCGTGTGCTTCGTAATGTCGACAGCCTTCTCCTGCTGATCGCCACCGTGGTCATCCTGTTTCTGGCACTTCTTCTGGGCCCATCCTTCTAATCCGGTTTCGCAAAAGGTGGGTAGCAGCCTTCAGCTTGGCTGTTACGAACCGAAATTACGAGCCGATTCGCCAGTCCCATCTGTTCAATACAGAACATCTTCTGTAAAAAGAGAGAGTAATGTCGAAGTATGTACACAATCAGTAAAGACCCGGATGGCGTTGTCCTAGTCTGTCACGAGTGCCCGCATGTTGAGCGCATCGATGCGTTCGATAAGAGCCTCGGCAGTCGCCGTACACAAGCAGCACGGGCGATGCAGATTCACTCACGCGATCAGCACGGCTCAGGATCGGTGCTCAATTCCGTTCCAAACAACTACGGAGTCCAGGAACAGCGGTAAGAGGAGTGCGCAGGCAATCTATGGGGTGTGCGCAAGTGCCCGCTTCCCTGAATGGCACACGCATGCCGGGGAACCGTCGGCCAGCTGAATCACCGGCATTTCATTGATGCGAGCAGTTTCCGTGGCACGGATATCTCCGCCCTCTGGCAAAACATCCTGATGCACGGCAACGACAAACGCTTCTTCGTCCTGCTCATCGCCGAATGTCGGTTGGTTCTCAAGTTCATTGAGTCCCATCTGCTTCGGGATCTTAGAAATGATCTCCGCCTTATTCATAAGTCTTGGTTTGTCATCAGGGAATTTGATTCCCTGATACCGCCCTGTGAATCCCCTGTTCCGATTTGGATTGAACGCGCTGCTTTTCCAGCAGGGACGCTGCAGTGAGGGTGGGCGAGACCAACGAACTTCCCCTTTTCCCGGGCAATCCTATAGAACTGGCTTGCCAGGACACGACAGATTGCCTCATCATCACTATCTCGGGCAACAGGGTGAAAACTTAATATGAACGAACCGCTCGCCATTATAGGCATCGGCTGCCGTTTTCCCGGCGGCGCCGATTCGCCGGAGTCATTTTGGAATATGCTCTGCGCGGGTACCGATGCCATTCGCGAAGTCCCGTTGGACCGCTGGAGCATAGCAGCGCACTATGATCCCGTGCCGGGGCGCGCCGGAAAGTCCATTTCCAAGTGGGGCGGCTTTATTGAGAACATAGACAGGTTCGATTCCGGGTTTTTTGGAATTTCCACGCGCGAGGCCGACGGCATTGACCCGCAACAACGCCTGTTGCTCGAAGCGAGCTGGGAGGCGTTTGAGGACGGCGGACAGACGCTGGAAGAAATCCGCGGCTCGAGCACCGGTGTCTTCGTCGGCATTTCAACGACTGACTACGCGGCGATGCAAGTTGACCGCGACGGGCACAACGTGGCGGATGTTTATTCCGCCACCGGCTCGGCTTGCAGCATCGCCGCCAACCGGATTTCTTACTGCTTCGATATGCGGGGGCCGAGCGTAGCGATGGATACCGCGTGTTCCTCCGCGCTGACTGCCTGCCACGTCGCCTGCCAAAGCCTCGGGCATGGCGATTGTAGTATGGCCGTCGTTGCCGGCGTCAATGCGCTGCTCAACCATGACAACTACATTGCATTCAGCCGCATGTCGATGCTCTCGCCGGACGGACGTTGCAAGGCATTCGACGCGAGCGCAAATGGCTTTGTTCGTGCAGAAGGCGTCGGTGCCGTCGTTTTGAAACCGTTATCCGCCGCCCAGGCCGAAGGCGACAAGATTTACGCCGTCATTCGCGGCACAGCGGCCAACCAAGATGGCCGCACCAACGGCATCACCCTTCCCAGCCAGCAAGCACAGGCAGCACTTGTTCGCCAGGCGTGCCAAGCTGCAAACATTTCGCCCGGAGAAATCAGCTACGTCGAAGCGCATGGCACAGGAACGGCCGCCGGTGACCCGATCGAAACCGCCGCACTCGGTTCGGCTTTGTGCGAGGGCCGGAGACATCCTTGTCTCATCGGTTCGGTCAAGACCAACATCGGACACCTCGAGGCGGCCTCCGGCATCGCCAGCCTTATCAAAGCCGCTCTGGTCCTCAAACACAAGACCGTCCCGCCCAGCCTGCATTTCAAGAATCCGAACCCAAACATCAATTTTGACAAACTCAAGTTGCGCGTTGTCCACCAGCTCGAAAAACTTCCCCAACGTTCCCGGGCGCTGTTTGCTGGAATCAATTCCTTCGGCTTCGGAGGAGCGAACGCGCACGTTATCCTTGAAGCCGCGCCGGCGCCGCCGCGCAAGAAGGACTCACCCGCAGGAAAAGGCGTTCGCCAACACTTCTTACTACCGATTTCTGCGCACAGCCAGGAGGCACTGGAGGGCGCTGCAAGAAAATATCGCGCGCTGCTTTCGGAAAACAAAGCCAACGCCGGCGCGCTTTGCGCTGCCGCCGCCACCCGCCGTTCCCATCTCGCACACCGGCTTTGCCTCGTCGGCAGTTCGCGCGAAGACTTCCTTGAGCGGCTCGACAATTGTTTGGCGGGAGAAAGAAATCCAGCAGTTGTTGCCGGGGAGGTTGCGACCAAAGCCGCTCCGGTTTTCGTTTTCTCCGGCCAGGGCTCGCAATGGTGGGGCATGGGCCGCGAACTATTGCGGGAAGAAAAGTTGTTCCGCGAACAATTTGAAGAATGCGACAAACTGTTCTGCGAATTTGGAAACTGGTCTTTGCTGGAAGAATTGTCGAGCGACCAAAGGTCATCCCGGCTTCGAGAAACGGAAATCGCACAGTCTGCAGTTTTTTCATTGCAAATCGCGCTGGCGGCTCTGTGGCAATCGTGGGGCGTCAAGCCTTCGGCGGTTGTGGGCCATAGCGTCGGCGAAGTCGCTGCCGCACACACTGCCGGGATTTTGACTTTGCGCGAGGCGGCGCGCGTGATTTTTCATCGCGGCCGCAGCATGAAGTCCGCGCCCGAGACTGGACGGATGCTCGCTGCCGGCCTGGACGCGGGACAGGCGGAGGAGTTCGCCGCAGGCTTTCCCGGCGAGGTCGCCATCGCCGCGTTTAACGGCCCGAACTCGGTGACATTTTCCGGCGAAGCCGCAGCGCTGGAAGAAATCGCGCGCACACTGGAAACGCGCGGCATCTTCAACCGTTTCCTGCAAGTCAACTACGCATTCCACAGCCATCACATGGACGTGGCGAGGGATGAATTGCTGCCCGCTTTGGGCAAACTGGAAACAGCGCCCGCGCAACTGAAAATGCTATCCACGGTCACTGGGACGCTGGTCGACGGCCGCGATTTAACCTCCGATTACTGGTGGCGCAATATTCGCCAGCCGGTGCGTTTCGGCGCAGCCATTGCGGCGCTCAGCGGGCAAGGGCACAATTTATTTCTGGAACTAAGCGCACATCCGGCATTGACGGCTACGATTTCCGAAACTCTCGCTCGCCACTCGGTGGCCGGAAAGGTTTTTTTCTCGTTGCGGCGCAACGAGCCCGAACTGGCAACGATGCTCGCCAATCTGGGCGCGCTGCACGTCGCGGGTTCGCCGGTGGTGTGGAAAGGCGTCTATCCCGACGTCGAATCGGAAGTTACGCTGCCCTCATACTCCTGGCAGCGAGAACGCCACTGGCGCGAAACGAGCACGATGCACGCCGCTCGGCTTGCTCTCCCGGCGCACCCATTTTTGACCGCCAAAGTCCGCGCCGCCACGCCGGTTTGGAATGCCTGGCTGGATCTGAACCTGCACGCATGGCTCAAGGATCATCGCGTCCAGGAACACGTCGTTTTTCCCGGTGCGGGATACGTTGAAGCGGCACTGGGCATCGGCAGGGCGCTGTTCAATTCCCAGCCGCTCGAAGTGGAGGACATCGAGTTTCACAAGGCACTCATTTTGCCGGAGGGAAAAAATCCGATGCAGTTGCATTCCGTGTTTTCGCCGGCGGATGCGACGGTGAAGTTCTCCAGCCGTGGAAATGGGGCCGACGGCGAATGGGTGCTGAATGCGACCGCAAAATTGCGAGCGCATGCCGCCAACAATCCGCCGACCGTGGATTTGAAGCGGCTGCAGCAGAATCTGCGGACTCGACTGACCAAGCATGAAGTTTATTCAAGCTGTGAGCAGGCCGGCTTATTCTATGGCCCGATGTTTCGTGCAGTTGAAGCCGTCTGGAGGAAAGACGGCGAAGCGCTGGGACGGATCGAGTTGCCGGAGCAACTAGTTGAGGGCGAGGCACAATTCCAGATACATCCGGCGCTGCTTGACGCCTGTTTTCAGGTCCTGCTGTGTACTAAGTCGGAATCGCACGACCGGCGATTGTTGTTGCCCACTCGCCTTGATCGCGTCACCTTCTTCGCCCACCCCGGGATGGGCGTATTCTGCCACGGCAAAATTGTCCAAGCCAGTTCCCACGCTATTACGTGGGACTTTCAAGTCTTCGATGAGACAGGACGCGTGCTGCTCAACGCCGAAGGTTTCCGGGTGCAAGCGGTGCGCGGGGTCGGCGCCTCCCGCCTCGATGGCCCGGACAATTGGTTTTATGAAACAAAGTGGGTAGCCCGGCCGCTTAGCGAGTCTGGAGCAGCCCTGGAAAAGCCGTTGTCGGGAATATGGTTGCTGTTTGCCGACCGTTCAGGAGTTGCAGAAAAACTATCGGAATTGTTGAAAAACCGAGGCGGAGATCCGCGGCTGCTTTTTCCTGACAATAATTCTCAACATCCTGGCACGTGCAGTTTAGAAAAGTTGCGGGAACTCCTCGCGGGAGCAAACGGAGCAAGCCGCAACCAGTTCGTGGGCGTAATGCATCTTTGGAGTCTGGATGCGTCCGACGCGACGGAGTTGGATCCACGGTCGCTGTTGCAAGCTGAGGCCGACGGATGCCACAGCGTTTTGCGCCTTGTGCAATCGATGGCGCTGGAGAAGCCCGCACCGCCGCTCTGGCTTGTGACGCGCGGCGCACAAGGCGTCACCGCGGAGGACAGGATTTCCGTGGCACAGGCGCCGATACTCGGAATCGGCCGCACCATCATGACCGAGTTGCCGCAACTATCTTGCCGCCTGGTGGACTTGAGTTTCAGTGATGCAGAAGACGCCGCACGGCTTCTATTGCGGGAAATCATTTCTGGCGAAGGCGAGACGGAAGTCGCGTGGCGAGGCCAATCGCGGTTTGCGAGCCGAATCGCGCGGACTTCGCTGGAAGCGCATCCCCCACGCACGTCGCCGGCGCGCAATCCCGGTTATCGTCTGGAAATCCCAGCGTCGGGCGTTATGGACGACCTGGCCTTGCTCGAACATCCACGGCGCAAGCCCGGCGCACATGAGGTTGAGGTCGAGATTTGCGCGGCGGCTTTGAATTTTCGCGACGTAATGAAGTTGCTCGGCATTTATCCGATGGACAGCGATCTTGATCTGCGGCTCGGCGACGAATGTTCCGGACGTATCGTTGCCGTCGGCAATAAGGTAAAGACCTTCAAGATCGGCGACGAAGTGATCGCCATCGGCTCGGGCTGCTTCGCTTCGCATCTCACGGTTCCCGAGCCGTTTGTCGTGCGTAAACCTGCGGGCATCCCATTCGAGGAGGCCGCGACGATTCCGGTCGCGTTCATGACGGCTTGGTATGCGCTGCATCATCTGGGGAAGATCCAGCGGGGAGAGAAAATCCTCATTCATGCGGCGGCAGGCGGCGTCGGGCTGGCGGCAGTCCAGATCGCAAAACTGGCGGATGCGGAAATATTCGCAACCGCGGGAAATGACGAAAAGCGTAACTATCTTCGCAAGCTTGGTATTCGGCATGTCATGGATTCGCGTTCCACGGCGTTTGCCGCGGAGATTCGCAGACTCACCAAAGGCGCGGGGGTTGACCTGGTCTTGAATTCGCTGGCCGGCGACGCCATCGCGAAGGGACTGTCCGCCCTAGCCCCAGGGGGAAGGTTTCTGGAGATTGGCAAGCGCGACATTTACGCGAACACCGCCATCGGCCTGCGCCCGTTTCGCAACAATCTTTCGATGTTTGTGATCGACATGGGACAAGTGATGGTGGAACAGCCCGCCACCGTTCAAAGCCTGCTTCAAACCATCATGAAACTAATGCGTGGTGGAGAATTGCATCCGCCGCCGCATCATTCATTGCCGGTTTCACAGGCCTCCAATGCGTTCCACCAGATGGTGGAGGCAAAACATATTGGCAAGATCGTTTTAACCATGCAGGGTGAGAACATCACGATCATGCCAATGCTGTCGAAGAAAAGACAGACGTTTTCGGCGAAGGCATCGTATCTGATCACCGGGGGTCTCGGCGGTTTTGGATTGGCGGTGGCGAAATGGCTGATCGAAAGGGGCGCGAGACATCTAGTTTTGTCGGGGCGAAACGGAGCGGGAACACCTGAAGCGAAACGTGCCGTGGCGGACTTGAAGCAACTCGGCCCAAAGGTTGTGGTCGTCAGAGCGGACGTCACGGATGAAAGTGAAGTGGCGCGGATCTTCAAACTGGCGCACAAGCTGGGACCGTTGCGAGGAATCTTTCACGCGGCGATGGTGCTGGACGACGGGGTGTTGCCCCAGCTCACGGCGGAAAGATTTTCGCGCGTGATGGCGCCAAAAGTTAGCGGTGCGTGGAATCTGCATCGGGCGTCGACAGGACTTCCGCTGGATCATTTCGTGATGTTTTCGTCGGCGAGCGCACTGGTCGGAGCGGCAGGGCAGGCGAATTATGCGGCGGCGAACTGTTTTCTCGACGCACTGGCGCTGTACCGGCGTGCCTCGGGTCTGCCGGCGCTCACTGTAAACTGGGGCGCGCTGAGCGAAGTCGGTTTCGTGGCGAGCAACGCAAGAGTTGCGGAGCACCTGACTGCCCATGGAGTTCAGAGCATCACCCCGGCGCAAGCCACGGAAATGTTGGGACGGCTGCTGCAAAGTAATGTCACGCAGATCGCTTTCATGCACGTTGACTGGGAGAAATTCTTTGGCACGGCGGTGGGTTCATCCCCGTCACCGAGGTTTTCAGAAATAGTTGCGGCTCCAACGCAAAGGGAACACGGTGACGGCGGGAACATTCGCAGAATGATTTTGTCCGCGCCAGCGGCGGAGAGGCTGGCGTTGGTCGTTGCGCGGGTCGGCGAATCGGCGGCGAAAGTTTTGCGCACCAGCCCTGCGAAACTGGAAGCGAATCGTCCGCTTAAGGAGATGGGATTGGACTCGCTGATGGCGTTCGAATTATTGAACCGGCTGGAAGTGCAGTTTGCTATTTCGTTGCCGTCAAACAACGGTTCGGCAAACTCGAGCATTAGCAATCTTGCCGCAGTTGTGCTGGAAATGTTCGTGGGAGACGGGACCGACCCGGCAACTGCGCAGACCGCAGCGCCAGCGATCGGCCGCGAAAGAAATGAGTCCATCGAGGCAGCGGTCCGGAGTAAACAGACTTTGACCTTGCGCGCCCGAGGAAGTGGCACTCCAGTATTCCTCATCCATCCTGCCGGAGGTGGTACGAACATTTACGACGAATTGGCGGCGCAGGTGCCCGAGGGATTTCCGGTTTACGGAATTCAGTCACGCACTCTTGTGGGCGCGGATGACGAATGGACTTCGGTGGAGGAGATGGCGCGGAATTACGCCTCGCTCATCACACAACAGCAGCCGGACGGCGCATTGCGGCTGGCGGGTTTTTCCGCGGGCGGTTTGTTTGCGCTGGCGACGGCGGGCGAACTGGAGCGACGCGGTAGAACAGTGTCGTTCGTCGGCATGATCGACACACCCGTTGGCGTGTTCTGCCCGGATTACCCGCGGGAACTCGTGCTGAAAAACTTGTTTGCGGAATTCTATGACCACCTCAGCGGTGAACCGGCGTTGCCGCAGCGGCGCGAGCCGGGTGACCTCTCAGACTCGATGATGGAACTCGCGAGAAAAACGGCGACGGCCAAGGAAGAGGCGGTGCGATTGCGCCTTGTCATGGACTGGCTGGTGAAACATGGAGTGCATGTGGGCAACGGCACGGATTCGGTTTCGAAAAAGTTCTTTGAACTCTTTATCCGTCACGCGAACCTGATCAGCACGGGGAGACTGGAAACGGTGATTGCACCAGTTTGGCTTTGGCGCGGGGCGGCCTCATTCCTTCCAAGGTTGCCGATTGCCAGGGAAACCTGGGGACGAATCACGCGCGGGAAATTCGCAGAGGAGATTCTCGACGGCGGGCATTTTGAACTGATGCATCGGCCTCTGGTCAAGACGCTGGCCGCGAGGCTAGCCGGGGTGCTCGCGGAAACGGAAGAAGCCCGCGTTCCAGAAACCGTGCTCCAAGCGCAAATGGGGATGTGATAGGATGCCCAGCGGTGCGAGCTCCCCATGATACTGTTGACGAACGTTTCCAAGAGCTACCAGACGGGGGGCTCCGTATTGGCTTTGAGCAACGTCAGCTTGCAGATTGGGCCCGCGGAGCGAGTGGCGGTCACGGGACCTTCCGGCTCCGGAAAGTCCACGCTTTTGAATCTGGTTTGCGGCCTGGATGAGCCCACCTCGGGTTCGGTGAAAATAGATGGAGTGGATCTTTCCGGGCTCGCCGACGATCCGCGAACCCGGCTGCGCCGCGAGAAGATCGGAATGATCTTTCAGACATTTAATCTTCTACCCACACTGACAGCCGTTGAGAATGTTGCCTTGCCGCTTCGCCTGCAGGGTCTCGCCAAGAAGGAAGCGGAACAGCGCGCGGTGTCGATGCTGGGGCGCGTAGGGCTAAAGGACAGGATGAATCACCGTCCCGATGAACTCTCCGGCGGCGAGCGTCAGCGCGTAGCCATTGCGCGAGCGATCATTTTCCGGCCGCCCTTGCTGCTGGGCGATGAGCCAACCGGCAATCTCGACTCCGCAACGGGCGGGGAAATCCTGCGGCTGCTTGACGAGCTCCAACAAGAATTCAAGAGCACTCTCCTGATGGTCACACATAACACCGAAGCGGCGAGCTACTGCAATCGAATCGTCACGCTGCATGACGGCCGGATCGTCCAGGATGAGCGATTCGAGCATGCCCCAGCCAGCGGCAGATGATGTTTGCCGCGCTCTGCCAAATTACCTCGCGGCAGTGGCGAACCCATCGTCTCCGCGTGGTTATGACTACCCTGGGCATTGCCCTCGGCGTCGCAGTATTTTTCGCCGTTCGTACCGCCAACACGGCGCTCCTCGATTCCCTCGCGCTCACGGTTGAGCGCCTGGCCGGGAAATCCACCTTGGAAGTGACTGCGGGTGAGACGGGATTCCCCGAAGAGGTTCTCGAAACGGTGCGGGCAACGCCCGGAGTTGAGCTTGCCGAACCTGTGATTGAGGTTATTGTGCACACCGCTTTCGAGGATGAGGGTAATCTGCTCATCCTGGGAGTGGATACGACCGGCGACCAGCAACTGCGCCAATACGAGTTCGACCGCTCGCAGAGCGAGATCGCTGATCCGCTCACGTACCTTGCGCAGCCAAACTCGATTCTGCTTTCCAAGTCTTTTGCCGAACGCCATGGTTTGCGAATCGGCGATCGGCTGCCGATTTTCACGGCACAAGGACGAAAGGATTTCACGGTTCAAGGGATTTTCAAGCCGGTTGGCGTGGGAGAGGTTTTTGGCGGCAATATCGCGGTGATGGATGTGTACTCCGCCCAGGTCGTCTTCAATCGTGGCCCTAATTTTGACCGCATCGATCTCATGAATTCGAGTGCTATTTCGGTGGACGATCTTCAACAACGCCTGCGCGCGCGATTGCCTGCCGGCCTGGAAGCGGTTCGCCCGCAAATGCGCGGTCAGGCGCTGGAAAATGCTGTGACGGCAATGCGGCTCGGCATGTTGATCACCAGCTTTATCGCTCTGCTGGTAGGCATCTACATCATCTTCAACTCGTTCACCATTGCGGTGAACCAGCGTTGGATGGAAATCGGCGTTCTGCGCGCCATCGGAGTCGAGCGCGGAAACATCAACCGCATGTTTCTGGGCGAAGCATTGCTCATGGGCGTCACGGGCTCCGTCGTAGGAATTGCAGCAGGCTTCTATCTGGCCGCCGCAGCCGATAAACTCATGGGTTCCATTGCGGCGTCGGTTTACGGTGTGATCTCCACAGCCGTGGCGCCTAAGCTCCATCCCGGTCTGGTCCTTACCTCGTTTGGCCTGGGGGTCGCTGCATCCCTTGCTGGAGCCTGGTTCCCAGCCCGAGCCGCCTCTTTTCTCAACCCCATCCTGGCTCTGCACGATATCGAGTCGCGTCAGCATGAATCGGCTCTAGGATGGGGGCGCATCACGCTGGGCTCCGCGTTCGTCTTGCTCAGCTCGTTACTGATTTATTACTCTCCCTCGCGGGTGGGAATGACGGTTCAATTCTCCTATGCCGCGCTCATGCTGCTGGGCCTGACCATCCTCCTGCCCAAGCTAGTGCACTGGGCCGCGCGCATCATTCGTCCGGCCATGGATTGGGCCGGCGGTTCGGAGGGAGCACTGGCAGTGGACGCAATGATCCGATCGCCCCGGCGCAGCTCAGCGACGGTCGGCGCGCTGATGGTCGGCCTGATGTTCGTGTTCTCCACCGGCGCTTACATCCAGAGCTACAAGCACATGATCAACCGCTGGACCAATCAGATGCTGAATTCCGATCTGTTCGTGTCCACCTCCGCGCTGTTGCGCTCGACGTCTTATCATTTCAGCGAAGATCTGGGTCAGCGTATTTCCGCGCTGCCGGAAGTGAAGCGGGTGGAGAACGTTCGCTTTACACTTATTCCTTTTCAGGGCGACACTGCTGCCGTAATCGCGATTGAGATGGACGGCTTCCTGGCGCGCGCCGCAGACGCCATCCAGGGCGGCAACGAAAAGAATCTTCGTGAAATGCTGCCGCGGGGCGAAGGCGTGTTGATTTCCAAGAATTTTGCCGCTCGCTGGAGGTGCGGAGTAGGTAGCCGCGTGCACCTCGACACTCCTACTGGAGCGCTGGACCTGCCCGTTCTTGGTATTGTCGAGGACTACCGCTCCGATAAAGGGTCGATCTTCATGGACCGGGCGCTCTATAAGAAATTCTGGAAAGATGACGGGGTGGATTTTGTCGACATCAGTCTCAAGCCCGGAGAGAGCGCGACCGTCGTAAAGCACAAGATCGAGCGACTCACCGCCGGCACGGAGCATGCCCTGGTCTATACGAATGCGGAGTTTCGAGCCTGGATCGATAGTTTGGTAGACCAGTTTTTCCTTTTGAACTACGTGCAACTCGTCGTTGCCGTGATCGTGGCTGTGGTGGGGATTGCGAACACTCTGATCATCTCCGTGGCCGAACGGCGCCGCGAGTTTGGGATTGTGCGGGCCATTGGCGGCTACCGTTCCCAAATTCGAAAGATGGTGCTGCTGGAAGCGGTCGCCATCTCGATTGTGGGTGTGATGGTGGGCGCGATAGCCGCGGTGTTTAACATACAATTCATGTCGCACACGGTGTCCACGGTTCTAGCCGGTTATGAGGTTCCGTTCTATTTTCCGTGGCGCCTGGTTTTGGAGAGTGTTCCTGCCGTGGTGGCGGTATCGTTGCTTGCGGCCTGGACTCCCGCGCGCCGCGCGATGCAGATGGTGGTGATCGAGGCGATTGGGTATGAATAATAATCCTGGCGGCATACAACTCCTGAAGCCGGTGTTGGCACTTTGCCTCTGCGCCACACTTGTTTTCTCCGCCAGGATCTTATCCGGCGCATCTTTCGATGCTCGACAAATCATGGACGATGTTTATCGACAGGACACCAGCCACGACACTTCCATGCGTGCAAGCTTCGAAGTCTTCGACAAAGAAGGACACGGCAAGAAGAAGGCATTCACTTACCGGCGGATCGGATCTCCCGGCAACAGCAAGACACTGGTCGTCTTCACCAGCCCGGAGGAAATTCGTGGGGTTGCGCTGCTCTCGATTAATCAGCGGGGTGTAAACGATCGTCAATACATGTACGTCCCGGCCACGCAGCGTGTTCGCAGTGTTGTTCCCCAGGAGCGTTCGGCTCGCTTCATCGGAACTGACTTTTCGTTCGAAGATATTGCAGAGCGCGTTCTGGACGATTTCAGGTACCGGTTGCTGGACGACGCCGAGACCATCGAAGGCCACAAAGCCTACAAGGTGGAGGCCACTCCGATCGATGCAGCTCGTTCTCAGTACAAGTTTATTTATTACTGGGTGGCGCAGGATGCCCCGGTCATCCTCCATGCTGAAATGTACGATGCGCAAGGCCGGGAAGTGCGCGTTCTCCATGCCAGCGGGCTCAAGCGAGTGGCGGGCATTTGGGGGGCGCGCCATTTGGAGATGAGTTCTGTGCAGGATGGGACCGGAACCGTGTTGAGCATCGCCGAAGTGAAGTTCAACACTAATCTGGACGAAAAGCTGTTCACGCCCCAAGGCCTTGGAACGGCGCATGGTTCCGGGACGGGCAAGTAGCGGTGTTCGGCCCATCGAAACAAGGCCGCGAACGACAAACCGCCCGCAAGTGTGAGCCTGCGGGCCGTCCGCTGGACTGTTCGGGAGGATACCCCGGTGAGACCATGGAGCGGTCGGCGCTGAAGCGTCTATTGGAGGCCGTCGAGGCCAACCAGTAAACCGTAATTGTCGGATACAAAGTTGACCGCCTGACGCGTAGCTGACGCCCGAGGAGTTTCCTTTGTATCGTGACTTCCCGTTCGAACTGTGCGAATGAGAGCAGAATGTCGAGAATAAGCCGGCCCATCGACGAGCAGGTAACGAACTGCTGCGTGACATAGCCGACCTGGTGCTCGCGGAGGAATTGCCGAGAAAGGACCCAGCTAATCTAAGAACACATCTTCTCCTCTAAGTCTGGGTTTGCAATGCCGGCGACGTCTTACGGATCATCTCCAGGAGAAGTACCCGGTCAGGCTTCAGCAGTTCGGCGACGCGTTCTTTGTTGACTTGCGCGACGATGATTTGGCCAATCTCGGTATGCA
>Ga0187867_10001461_pt1 | contig 20454 bp, 14 predicted proteins | sample June2016WEW_13_1_FD_132976 | JGI IMG/M metagenome (GOLD analysis project Ga0187867, IMG submission 132976) | Peatland microbial communities from SPRUCE experiment site at the Marcell Experimental Forest, Minnesota, USA - June2016WEW_13_10 | ecosystem: Environmental > Terrestrial > Soil >...
CCCCACCGGTTATTTGCCGCTGTCCTGTTGGGCGGCGGTATCGGCCCCCTGATGATTCATCCGCGCACGCCGGGATCGACAGGCCGGCCAGCCCAGCAGGAATGCGCCCAGCAGGAATATGAACGACGCTTTGAGCACCGCGGGGAATTGCACCTGCTGGAAGTAGGCGTCAATCGTCTGGCCGGGCGTCGCCGCCGGCGTCACGTACGCCAAATCCGGCAGCATCCGGCCCAGCGTGACCGCCGCGCCCAAAAGCACCCCAACTCCCAGCACCGGACGGAACATGTGTTCGCCTCCGCCATTCCGCCGGGCCATCAGCAACAGCACCAGCGAAACCACCGACGTCACCAGGCAAGTCGCCGTCGCAGATTCCATCATCAGCCGCGGCCATTGCCTCGTGCCGAACGCCATCTCCAAATCGTGCGGCAGGCGCGCATCCAGAACTCCGGAGGCAAACAGTCCCGGCACGTCCATCGCCACCGACAACGCCAGCAAAATCGACGCCATCAGAAGCATCGATCCGATGAGTCCGGCGACGCCCCGCGCCACCGACGAGGCAAATCCTCCCAGCGAGGAGTCCTGGGACATCATTTCGTCCGCCGTGGAAGTGTTGGCATTGAACATAAAGCCTCCGCGATTCGGTTTGAAAACTTGAATCGTCACAATGACGGCCGCGGCCAGAAGCACCAGCGACACCGGTTTTCGGCTGTGGTTCACGGCGACAAAACACCACGTCCATAGAATGAGAGGCGCCAGCAAGAACATCGCCCCTCCGAAGCCCGTGAACCGGGGGGCCGGTGCTTTGCCTTGTGCAACGCTTGTATGTGGCGCCGGCGAAGGACCTGATTGCATCGGCGTGGGAACTGGCGGCGCCGGCGGCGCCGCGGCGGGCGTCGGAATCGGCGGAGGCGCCAGCCCGACGGCCCGCGGACGCCATGCGCTGCTCAAGCTTACCGCCGCCGACGCGCCCACCACCGTCGCGATCGCCGTCAACGGCTGATTGTCGTCCAGCATCCCCGCCAGAACGACCGCGCAGATTCCCGATGTGAACAGATGGCCCACCGAAAGCCGTTCTTTCCGGTCGGGCGAAAGGCGCTGTTGCCACTCGATCAGAAGCATCGCTCCGAAGCAGGCTTCCAAAGTCGATGGAAGATTATGTAACGCGAACCACCAGGGGAAACTCAAAATGGTCGCGCCTATCGCCGCGGGGGCGCCAAGCGCAAACCGCTGAACCCACTTGGATTCGGTGCGAAGACCCGATCCGATGGCTCTCCACGCCACGTTAACGCCGATCATCGCGCCGCCAATTGCGAACAAGGCGAAGAACGCGCCGAATGGGCCGTTACGGTCGCCCGCGCCGATGCCGGCGACAAACGCAGCCAGGCACATTGCCAGGAATGCCATGGTCATCCGCGCTGCCGGAGTCAGCGGATCAGACCCCATCGCGCCCAAGGCCGGGGGATTGGCCGTCCGTCTCTTGCCGGCGATTCGATCGCCTGCCTCTATGAGGCGATCTCCCACGAGCGCCAACTTCTCGCTGAAGCGCTCGGCCAAGTTCTCCCATTTGTCCTTCGGCACATCCGATCGCCCCCGAGGAGGAAACGATCCCGGCGCGCCGACGTGTTGTGCCGCCCGTCCCGCGATCTGCGTCAGGCTCGCCGGCGAAAATTGCGACACGCTGTTGCGAACGTGCTCGGAGCCGAAGATCGCCTCGACCATCTCCTGCACGCTTTGAAACCGCTCGGCCGGATTCTTCGCCAGCGCCTTGCGGATCGCCGATTGGAACGGCTCTTCGATTCCGTCCAGGCACACCTGGCTGGTCAGATGCTTCATCAACACTTCCGCCGGGCTGGAGCCGTAGAACGGAACCTGTCCGGTCAGCATCTCGTACAACAATGCGCCCAAGGCGTAGATGTCGATGGTGCGGTCGTACCGGCCTTCGCCGATCTCCGGGGCCATGTAGTGCAACGTTCCGACGGCCACGGTCTGCCCGCTGTGCCGGGTCATGCTCATCGCCTTGCTCAGCCCGTAATCCCCGATTTTGACGTATCCGTTCTCGTAGAAAATGTTGCCGGGTTTCAGGTCGCGATGAACGATGCCGCAATCGTGCAGGTACGTCAGCCCCTTGCCGATCTCCCGCAGGAAGAATGCCGCCTTGGCGACGCCCAGCCCGGACGGAGCCGCATCCAGCAATTCGCGCAGCGACGGCCCGGAGACGTATTCCATGATGACCCACGGCCGTCCATCCGTGCCGTACTTCACGTCGAAAATCGTCACGAGCTGCGGGCTCTTGAGGTTCATGCACTGGCTGATGCCGCGCAGTTCGATCTGCTCGTACGTCATCACCAGCTTGAGCGCCACTTCGCGCCCGCCGTCGCTGACCGCGAAGTAGACTTCCCCAAATCCGCCGCGTCCGGCGGCGCGTTGGATGGTGTATCCTTCCAGCGGCCGATCGCCGTGCTTGTATTGATAGATTCTGCCCGCAACCTCTTCATCGACCGTCATGGCCTCTGCTCCCTGGAAATCACGAAACGAAGTGAGCCGATGGAAACGTGCGCGCCCTCCGGTAGGTTCGCCGCGTTGCCCGCCCGCCGCCCGTCGATCGTTATTTCATCCGCGCTTCGGCACGCCAATCCCTCTGGGCTGCGGATCAGCACCACCGGCGAGGGCAATTCGTCGGCTCGAACGTGAGCGCCGGCTCCGGGACCGATGACGATCTCGCGATCCAATAGGATCACCTGCCGGATTCCCGCCCCGGGCAGGCGCGCTCCCGAGATGTCCAGCACCGCCGTGCCGCTGGCGGCGCTGGGACGCCGAAACGTCAGCCGGCAACGCGCTCCCAGCCCGATCCGGTCTCCGCTGTTCAGCAGTTTGCTCATGCAGGGAACTTCGTTCACCGTCGCCGGCCGTTCCGCGATCAGGAAATAATCTTCTTCGGATCGCGAAAGGGTGATCGCCGGCGCCGCCGCGTCCATCATCAGCGGTAAATCCAAAACTCGCGTCGAACTGAGCGGCCCAATCGAGATCTTCGCTTCCGGCAAAACCTGAAAGCTGCCCACACCGTCGATGTGCAAAACCAGCGACTGCATCCGCGCCATCTCCACCGTTGGCAAACGCGTTTCCGCCAACCCCCGCTTTGCCGTGGGCGCCAGCAACGAAAGCGGACTGGCTTGGATCGCCGTCTGAACCTGGCCCCACTGCCCGGCTTGTTCAGCCAGTTCGCCAATCCAGCCGGCCTTGGGCCACGTGACCTGCAATCGGCGCAGAGTTTCATCGGCTTGCCGATGCTGTCCGGCGGCGATGGCGTCGGATGCCGCCCGGCATTGATCCAACGCCGCGCGAAGCTGCCGCGTCGCGGTCGTTTCGGCCGGCAGCCCGCCAAGCCTCTCCAGCAGTGCCGCCGCCGTGTCCAGCCGGCCGGATTCCACGTGCGTCGCCGCTTCGGTTGCGACGTGGTCGGCGATCCGGTCGGCCAGCAGCCTCAGCGCCGCATCCTGGGCGCCGTTCCTGCCCGCGCCGGCAATATGATCGATCGCCGCTTCCCAATCGCCGGCGTTGAACGCCTCCGTTGCTCTTTTCAGACGGGATTCCAGCCCCGCGCGGCGGGCGGCCAAATCCTGCTTCAAACAATCCAATCGCGGATCGGCCACCGGCGATTCGGCCAGGACCTGCTGACCGACCGTAAGCTGGCCCTGCTCCGCATGCCGTCGCGCCAGGGCCAGCGCTTGCGCCGCTTGCTGATTGACGTTTTCATTGCCGCGCCGGGCCGTGCGCACCGCTTCCTGCAATTGGACCCCCTCGGGCAGATTGCCGCCAAGCAGGACCGCCTTGTCGGCATCGGCCGCGGCGGCGACCAGGCGTCCCTGCGCCAAATGCCGGCGGCCGCGATCGATCAACGCTTTGAGAAGTTTGCCGATCAACTGCTGCCCGCGGCGATGGGCTCGAACGTCGCCCTGACAGGCCAGATCAAACGCCTCGTCCAGCCGGCCGTCGGCCAGCGCCCGCTCGCATTGTTTGAGTCGCAGGATCAGCACGGCTTCATTCCTCGGCCAAGTCTACCGATGCCACAGAACCGATGGATCCTTCGCGCCGCGCGGCAAGAAAAGAGATGCGTCTTCCCTCACGCGGGCTGGCAAGCTCGGCGCGGAGAAACGTCTCCAATTCCTGCACCATTTGCCGGCCGCGCCGCCGGTATTCTACCTTGCCGCCGTCGCCTTCGGTAGACGCGCCTTCGCTGCAACTGTACGGTTTCATGGCCACTGCTCCTGAAATTCGGCCACGCCTCCTGAAGTTCACTTGCCGTTGGCCGCTTGGTTCACGGCCACCGTCGCCGGACCGGACAAACAACCGTCCACCTGCTTGAGCAAATCCTGCTCGTTGACCGCGTTCGCCGGGACCGCGTGTGCGAATCGGGCTTCCTCGGCCAGCATCTGTTCGGAAATCGCCAGTTGCCGGCGCACGTCGCCGATCACTTTCTGCGCCTGGGCCAGCTTGGTGTTGTCCACCTGCACGTCCGTTCCCACCGCGGTGGCCTGCACCAGCCGATATCGCGCCTCCAGCGCGTCGATTTCGGACTGCAATCCCGCTCGCTGATCGCTGGCGACTTGAATCGCTTGATTGGCCGCGGCCAGAGCGCTTTGCCGGTTCTCCAGCAATTGCTGTTTTTGCTGCAAGGAGATATCCGCCTCCTTGTAGTTGGCAAATTGCTGGGCCAGTTCCTGCGTCAACTGCGGGCGGCTGTAGGAAAGCTCGCCGATCGTGAACGTGGACTGATTCGTCCCCAGATCGTCTCGAAGGGTCTGCATGCGGACTTTCTCCGCGTCCAGGGATTGGTTTGCCTGGGCGATGTCGCCGCGCAGCGAGGCGATGTCCACTTCCTCCTCGGCGATCAGGCGGATGTTCTTTTGCATCTCCGGCCCCGTATCGTCGAGCAGATCGCGCGCCCGGCGGATTTGGAATTCGATTGGAATGTTCTCCTTCACCGCCAGGGAAATCGAATGGAAGGAACTGCCGACATAGCTGACCAGGTCGGTGCCGAACAGCACTCCCCCCAAAATGCCCGCTCCCGCCGCGGTTATCACGCCTAACTTGATTGCTTTCCACAGCATACGCATCTCCTTTCGTTGGTAATTGCCGGGGCGACAACCGTCCCAACAGCCCTGGTAGATGCGCGGCCTGGGGTTTTATTTCAGGGAATGTTCCGGCGTTTGCGCGGCGGCGGTCAAACGCAAAATCCCGGCGTATTGATCGTATTGACCGACCGGCATGGGTAATATCCCGGTTCAAGTAGCCCGCTTTCGATCGCCGGCTGCGGGACGTACCTGGCCGCGATGTGGCTTAAGTCGAAAGGTTCGATGGATCGCATGCTGATTGGCCTGCTCTTTGTGCTGTTGGCATCGGCTAGCGCCTTGGCCGCTGGGGAAGACGGTTTTTACAAACTTGGTCCAGATTCACTTCCGCAAGACGGGGTGCCGAAGGGTAGGTTGATTGGTCCGACGACTCTGCCCAGCGAGGTTTTTCCCGGGACGGTCCATACCTATTGGGTTTATGTTCCGCGTCAATACGATCCTTCGCGGCCGGCGGCGCTGATGGTCTTCAATGATGGACAGGCAATGATCGACATGCGGGGGGATATGCGCGTTCCAAACGTGCTGGACAACCTCATTTGGCGGCGGGAAATTCCGGTGATCGTCGCCGTGTTTATCGATCCGGGGAAAACGCCCGAGCAGCCGGAACCGACCCCTCGGGATTGGGGGGACAAGAACACCAATCGCCCAGTCGAATACAACACGCTGGACGACAAGTACGCCAGGGTGATCGTCGATGAATTGATGCCCGTGATTGCCAGGCAGTACAACATTTCGCCCGATGCCGACATGCACGCCATCGCCGGGTCCAGCTCAGGGGCGATCGCCGCGTTCACCGTGGCGTGGGAACGGCCGGATCAATTCCGCAAAGTCATCAGCATCGTCGGCAGCTTCGTGAACCTGCGCGGCGGATACGTCTATCCCCAAAAAATCCTCGCCGGCGAGAAGAAGCCCATACGCATTTTTCTCCAGGACGGCGTCAACGACAATCGCGCCCTTCACGGCGACATTTATGATCCGACCCGCGATTGGCACCTTCAGAACGTCAGGCTCGTCGACGCGCTGACCCGCAAGGGATACGACGTGAATTACACCTGGGGCATTGGCCTGCATGGCCAGAAGCAGGGCGGCGCGATCCTGCCGGAAATGATGCGCTGGCTCTGGCGCGATTATCCGCGGTCGTATGATCCACACGACATGATCGAACGCTCTTTTCGAGGTCCCGCCACTCGACCGGCCCAATAGGCGGATTAGATGGCGCATAGATCGGCACGACTCGGAAATCCTGTTGAACCGACAAATAGGCTTGCCTAAAATCCGCGGGGAAAGTCGCCGTGATTTAAGGCGTGCCCTATTTGGATTGTCCTTTCCGTGGCCTGGAGGAGAGAATATGTCCAAGAAAAGGGGCAAGAATCACGCCGCTCGTAGTTCGCGCCTTCTTCGTAACTGCATGATTCTTACTGGATGCGGCCTGGCGTTTGAAGCCCCGGCTCGCGGATTGACCATTGATCTTACTTATGATCCGACGGTAACCACTCTGTCCTATGCCGCTTCGGTGGAAAGCGCGACCAATTATGCCGCTCAGCAGATCGAGAATCTTTTCAGCGATGACATAACCATCAACATCGACGTCGTCGCGTCGTCCGATTCCAGTTTCGTCGGCGAAAGCAGCGCCTCCAGCTCGGGCGGTTTTTCGTACGCCAATGTCCGCGGCGACCTGATCGCCAAGGCCAATAGCTCCTTCCAGACGGCTGCCTTTGCAACCTTGCCTGCTTCTCCCGATCCAACCGGCGGCGGCAATTTTCTTCTCTCCACCTCGCAACAGAAGGCCCTCGGTCTCATCCCGGCCACCGCACCGGGCATTGACGGCATGTTCACCTTCAGCACCACCGCCGCAACCTATTCCTTCGATCCCAATAATCGCGCCGCACCCGGAGAACGCGATTTCATCGGCCTCGCCGAACACGAAATCACCGAGGACATGGGCCGATTTGAGGGACTCTCTCCGACCTTTTACGCCGCTTACGATCTTTTCCGCTACACGGCCCCCGGCGTGCGAAGCCTGAACAAGACCGACACCGGCGTCTATTTCTCCGTCGACGGCGGCGCCACCGATCTCATGGATTACAACTCCAACCCTCTCGGCGACCTCCAGGACTGGGCCGGCGAAACCGACGATTCTTTCAATGCTTTCTCTCCAACCGGCGTGGAAAACGACTTCTCCCCCGTTGACGTTGCGGCCATGGACGTCATTGGGTTCCATGCCGTCACCACCGATATCGCCGTTCGCACCGCAAGCGGCAACTGGAGCGCGGCCGGCAGTTGGAATCCCGGCAACGTGCCGGTGGCCGGCGATGCCGTTTACCTCGCGTTCAGCGACGGCGTGAATCGAAATATCACCTACGATTACACCGGCGCGGCGGTCACGCTCTATTCCCTGACCATCGACCTCGCCAACGCAACCGGCGCCGCGACGACCGAGTTCTCCATGTCGGCCAACAACCTGACGGTCAGCGCTATCGAGCAAGTGGGCAATCGAGGCGTCGGGACCTTCAACCAAACCGGCGGAAACAACACAATCAACGGCGAAAGCGGCCTGGCCCTGGGCGAACAGAGCGGTTCGGCCGGCACGTACCTGCTTGGCGGCACGGGTGCGCTCTCCGTCACGGGCGGAAACGAATTGGTGGGCGTCGGTGGCACGGGAACCTTCAACCAAAGCGCAGGAAGCAACACCGTCATGGGCGGTCTCGACCTCGGCTACCAGACCGGCAGTTCCGGCGCCTATACGCTCGGCGGCACCGGCGCGCTCTCGGTGACCGGCGCGGCCGGGGCTGCCGGCGAAACCATCGGCTACAACGGCAGCGGCACCTTCACGCAGACCGGCGGCACGAACACGGCCAGCGGCGTTCTCTACCTCGGCTACCAGACCGGCAGTTCCGGCGCCTATATGCTCAGCGGCGCCGGCTCATTCTCCAACAACGGCAATGAATACGTGGGCTACAACGGTACGGGAAACTTCAACCAAAGCGGCGGTACAAACACGATTACCGGCGGTAACTCCCTCCTCATCGGCGCCAATCCTGGTTCGACCGGGAACTACACGCTGAGCGTTTCCGGCACGCTCTCGGATAGCGGAAGCGGCGTCGGCGGTGAATACGTGGGATATAACGGCGCCGGAACCTTCACCCAGACCGGCGGCATAAACACCCTCACTGGCGCCTTTTCCCTGCTCGTTGGCGCCTTTAGCGGATCAACCGGGACCTACGCGCTGAGCGGCGCCGGAACGCTCTCCGTCGGCGGAGGCGAATACGTCGGCTACGAAAGCACCGGAACCTTCAACCAAACCGGAGGCACAAACACCCTCACGGCCGGCAGCTCCCTCCTTGTCGGTGGTTTCGGCGGCTCGACCGGGGCGTACTTGCTAAGCGGCACCGGCAAACTCTCGGACGACGGCGGTGAATTCATCGGCTACAGCAGCGCGGGAACTTTCACCCAGACCGGCGGCACGAACACCATCAGTTCCGGCTATTCCCTCTACCTGGGTTTTAACAGCGGATCGACCGGAACCTAAACGCTTGGCGGTACCGGCAGCGCCACCGTCACCGGCGGCGTTTACGTCGGCGGCACCGGTTCTGCCTCCGGCGGCACCGGAACCCTAACCGTCAATTCCGGTCAATTGAACGTCACCGGCACGTTGGAGGTTTACAAAAACGGTACGGTGAATTTCAACGGCGGAACGAGCACCGTCGGCGGTCTCTCCATCGCCAGTGGCGGCGTCGTCAACGTCAACGGCTCGTTTATCGTTGACTATGGCAGCGGACCCGATCCCATCACATCCATCGCCGCCTACGTCAAGTCCGGCTACAACGGCGGCGCGTGGAACGGCCCTGGCATCATGTCCACGGCCGCACAAACCAAGACCAACGGCCTGCTTTACGGCGTGGGCTATGCCGACGGCGCCGACCACGTCGTCGCCGGGCTGTCGTCCGGCCAGATCGAAGTGAAATACACCCTTCTAGGCGACGCCAATCTGGACGGCTTGGTCAACGGCTCGGACTTCAACATCCTGGCTGCCAACTTCAACCAGAGCATCACCGGCTGGGACCAGGGCGACTTCAATTACGACGGCCTGGTCAACGCCACCGACTTCAACGACTTGGCGGCCAACTTCAACCAGGGCGTCAGCGGCGGAGCGTCGTCCGGCGACTTTGCGGCCCTGGACGCCTTCGCCGCAGCCAACGGATTGTCCTTTCCCACATCCAGCGTGCCCGAGCCGGCCAGTGCCGTGCTGATGATGGCTGGATTGGGCATTCTCCGCCGCCGGCGACGATCTTAGCGGCTGCAAGCCAAGAAAAACTTTTGTCCAAACTCCAAACCTCGTTACCCTACGCAAAACGGCCGACGGCGATCGTCGGCGGAGGTTCAAATGAGAAATCCCGGTTTAGCTGTTTTCATCGCGGCGAGTTTTGCTTTGCTGAATCCGCCGGCGCGGGGCGACGATGCTTCGATTCCACGCATTGTGCAGAAGGATGGCCGATACGCGCTGTTTGTTGACGGCGCGCCCTATCTTATCCTGGGCGCTCAGGTGAACAATTCCAGCGGCTGGCCCGCGATGCTGCCGAAGGTCTGGCCGGCGATGGAGTTCATGCACGTCAACACCGTCGAAATTCCCGTCTACTGGGAGCAGTTTGAACCCGAGTATGGGAAAATCGATTATTCCGTGGTCGATACGCTGTTGGATCAGGCCCGCTACGAAAACCTGCACTTGGTGTTGCTTTGGTTCGGCACCTGGAAAAACGGCAGCAATCATTACATGCCCCGGTGGATGAAGCTCGATCCCGAGCGGTATCCCAACATCATCGGATCCGATGGCAAATACGTCGATTCCCCCAGCCCGCTGGCCAAGAACACGCTGGCCGCGGACATGAAGGCGTTTTCCGCCCTGATGCGGCATCTCAAGGAGGTTGATCCGCGGCACACGGTGCTGATGGTCCAGGTGGAAAACGAGCCGGGCACTTGGGGTGGAGTCCGAGATTATTCTGCCGTAGCCCAGGCGCTTTTTGATGATGCGGTGCCCGCCGAGGTCGTCGCGGCCATGGGGAAAAACGGCGTCAAAACGTCCGCGAATTGGCGGGAAGTCTTCGGTAAGGACGCGGACGAGTATTTCCACGTCTGGTGCGTTTCAAAATACATCGGACAGGTTGCGGCCGCCGGGAAGGCGGCTTATCCCCTGCCCATGTACGTCAACGCCTCGGTGCGCGATCCGATTGATCCGGGCCGGCCGCCGAAATACGAGTGCGGCGGTCCGAACGACAACGTCTTTCCGATCTGGAAAGCCGAGGCTCCGGCGGTTGATCTTCTGGCTCCGGACATTTACGTGCGCCAGACGGCCAAGTATCTGAAGCTGCTCGATCTCTACCACCGCCCGGACAATCCCCTGTTCGTACCGGAGACGATCGGCCAGGGCGCCTTTGCGCGATTCTTTTTTGCGGCGTTGGGCCATGGGGCCATCGGATTCTCGCCCTTTGGAATGGATTACACCCGGACGTTCGATACCCCCGTCACCCCGGGCATGACGCCTGAACAGGCGATGGCGCCCACGGCCTTGAACTACGAGTTGATAGGCCCCATGTCGCGCGAGATTGCCCGGCTGAATTTCGACGGAAAAATTCAAACCGCGGTCGATGAGCGCGATCCCGCCGAACCATTGCCGGAGGCGGAATCAGCGCCGGCGGCGCAAGATCCCCGCCTTGAGACGCCCGACCATGTCCTTCACTTCGGGAATTGGGACGCCAAAGTTTGGTTTCGTCCGATGCGGCGTTCGAACCCCGACGCCGCCACGCGGCCCACGACGCCGCCCACGCCGCCGCTTCCACCCAACGGGCGAGCCCTGGTCGCGCAGCTTGGCGACAATCGGTTCCTTGTCACCGGTTTGTTTTCTCGCGTCGGGTTTCTCCCGGCCGGGCCGAATTCGCAAAAACCGTGGCAATATCTCACGGTGGAAGAAGGTCAATACGAGCAGGGTGAGTTTGTAACGTCCAGAATCCTCAACGGCGATCAGACCGACTGGGGCCTGATATTCGCCGCCAAACCGACCGTATTGCGCGTGACCCTTTATTTGCGTTAGGAGCCGTCTGCGGAACGGTTCGATTTTGTCCGGAATTTCAGTGCAAGGAGCGGAATCATCCGGTAGAATATATATGAGCAATCGTAGCCGTCGTCGGAGGCGACATCGGTTATCGACCCATATAAACAGATGCCGTTCGTATTTGGCAATCCCGCCGGGTCCCACCGTCCGAATTCAGGCGGCAAGAAGAAGCCGCGCCGAGCGCTTGGGCGGAGCATTGGATGCTGTCTCGAAGTGTTGGAAAGCCGGCTGTTGTTGAGCACGGTCAGTTGGGTTGGAGGCAGCGGATCATCGTGGAACACGGCGAGCAACTGGAGCACCAACACCATCCCGCAGCCGGGCCAGGACGTCATCATCAGCGCGTCGGGAAGCATTCAGGTGACCCTTGCGGGCAGCGCATCGGTCAACAGCATTTCCGTCACCGGCGACACGCTGAGCGTCTCGGGCGGCACCCTCACGGTCGCGGCCAATTCCTCGATCAACTCCTCCAGCACGTTGGTGCTGAGCAACGCGACTCTGACCCTGGCATCGGGAGCGTCGCTGACCAACAGCGGCTCGATCACCGTCAATCCGCTCAGCAGCCTGAACGTCGGCGCCGCTTACACCCAGACCGCCACCGGGTCGTTGACCCTGCCGTCGGGGACGTTGTTGACCTCCGGCGTGGGGGTCAATTTGCTGAACAACGGGGGGTTTGAATCTCCCCTGGCCGGCACCAGCACGACCACGACTCCCGACGACTGGGGAGACTGGGGACCGTCGTACATCAGCACCCAATACGCCCACAGCGGGCTGCAATCGGTGCAGACGCCCGGGACTAGTGGGGGTTCCGGCGTGAATCAGTCCTTCTCCGCGACCCCGGGCGTCTCTTACACCGTTTCCGCCTACGCCATGATGCCTTCCACTTCGCCACTCACCGGCGCCGAGGAAGGGATCCTGAATCTCATCTTTTTCAATTCGAGCGGAGCCGAGGTCGGCTCCGACGGCATTACCGTGCTCACCTCCAAAAGCGCCACTGGCGGCCCAATTTCGGGAAGCGTCGGCGGCCAGGGCTGGAATTTCTGTTCCACAACCGGCGTGGCTCCCAGCGGCACCGTTACCGCCTACGTCGCCCTTCAGGTCGGACCCTACAGCGGCAATTCCGGCACAAACGGCGGATCCGTTTTCTGGGATGATGCCCAATTCGGACCGACCGCCGCGAAATCGGCCGTCGTCACCGCCGCCAGCTTATCTAACAGCGGAGCGATCACCATCGGAGCTGCCGACAAGATCAACCTCACCGGAACATTTTCGCAGACCGGCACCGGAACCCTGACCCTGCAAATGGGCAACCCGGCGTCCAGCCTTTTGTTCGGCACGCTCAGCGCGGGCGGGACGGCGGCCCTCGGCGGTACGCTCCAGGCGGTCCTCGTCAACGGATACAGCCCCTCGATCAACGATGGTTTCACCCTCCTGAACTATGCCACCCAAACCGGCGCGTTCTCCTCAACCCAACTGCCGTCCGGCGCTTCCTACGCCTTCCAACAGGCCATCAATCCCACGTATCTCGGCATCAGCGCGTTGCCCACTTCATTGACCACCGCCGTCAACATCGCCACGGTGATCGATCCGGCGTCGACCAATCTGCTCGGCGTGAACCTGGCTTATTGGGACGACCAGTTGACCACGGCCCAAACGCAATCCATGATCGAGGCGGGGGGGTTGGATATCTTTCGTTTCCCCGGCGGGTCGGCTTCCGACGATTACCATTTCAACCAATCCAGCAACGACGGCGATCCCTCCGCAAATACGATCCCTCAGTTCGCGCAGTTAATAGACAATGTCGGCGGCCTGGGCATCGTCACCACCGACTACGGCTCAGGCAGCCCGCAAGAGGCCGAGGCTGAACTCGCCTACCTCCTCGGCTCGACCACCGACACGATGACCATCGGCATGGGAATGGAATGGAGTGATAGCGCCAGCGCATGGGAAAACGTCAATTGGCAGACCGTCGGCTACTGGGCCAGCCTGCGCGCCGCCACCCCGCTGGCACAGGATGATGGGTATAACTTCCTGCGCGTCGGCCGCGCCACTCCGTTCACGGGAATTAATTATTGGGAAGTGGGCAACGAGCAGTACGGAACCTGGGAGACCGATCATTACAGTCCCACCGGCGTTGGCGGCAGTGCCACATCCGGCGGCTATAACTATCCCGCCGCCTACGCCCAATTCGCCGCGTCGTTTTCCGCGTTCGTCACCGCCGACAAATCGCTGCCGTCCATCCTGATCGGCATCGACAGCGGCGACCCGACCGGTTCTTCCGACAACAACTGGACGAAAGAAGTGCTGACCTACGGGCTGGCGGATGGGTTCGTCCCCGGATTCATTTCCGATCACAGCTACATGTATGGGCCCGGCTCGGAAAGCGATTCGATTCTGCTCAACGACACCGTTTCAAACCCCGCCAGCAATCTCGATTGGTCCACTCGCTATACCGATTACGAAAACACCCTCTCGCAAACGGTGGGCGCCGCCAAGGCGGCAGGCGTCCACATCATGGCCACCGAGTACAACTCCAACTATGGCACGCCGGGCAAGCAGATGACCAGCCTGGTCAATGGCCTGTTCGTTGCCGACTCCATCGGCAGCCTGCTCGACAGCGGATACACCGGCGGATTGTTCTGGGATCTCCGCAATGGGTGGGGCACCAACGGAGACAACTCACCGACTTTATACGGTTGGCGCGAAGGCGGAGACGAGGGAATCCTGGGCGATCCGAATTACAACGATCCGCCAGTCACCGGTCCGTATATCCCATACCCCAACTACTTCGGCTTCCAACTGGCGTCCAAAATGGTTCAGAGCGGCGGCACGGTCGTCTCGGCCGTCAGCAACTACAATGAATTGGCCGTCTACTCGGTCCTGGAAGCAAACGGCCACCTTGACCTTTTGGTGATCAACAAGAACCCCGATGCCGCCGTCACCGAGCAATTCAATCTCTCGGGATTCACGCCCAGCGGGCAGGCCCAGTTCTGGCAATACGGCGAAGCGCAGGACTATGCCCAAAGCCAATCAACCACCGGCGCGGCGTCGCTGGCGAATTTCAACACCGCGCTCAGCTTCTCCGGCGGAAGTTTCAGTTATGCCTTTCCGGCCTATTCGATGACCGTGATCGACCTGACGCCGACGCTCTCGCTCGCAACGCCGGCCGCCGCCAGTCCCAATCCCCTCGTCGGCGCATCGGTTGCCCTGAGCGCGCTGGGATCGGAAAACAGCAGCGGTAACGGCCTGACTTACGCTTGGTCGGCCACCGGGCCCGCGCCCGTGACCTACACCGGCGCCACCAACGGCACCAACGCCGCGAAAAATATCACCGCCAATTTCACGCAGGTCGGCATCTATAACTTCCTGGTCACTATCACCGACACCGGCGGCCAGACCGTCAATAGTTCGGTGCAGGTCACCGTGTTGCCCGTTTTCGCCAGCCAGTCGGCAAACACGTTGACCATCACGCTCAACAATATCGCCCCCATCGCCGTCGCAACCTCGGGCGGCAACGTCACGGTCAACGAGGCCGGTTATCAATACACTTTCACGGGCGTCAACGCCGTTACCGTCAACGGATCCGCCACAAGCGACGTTCTGAATTTCAACGGTCCCGTCGCCTTGCCCTTCACCTTCGCTAGTTGCGGCAGCTCAACGTTGAACGTCAACAGCGGCACGCTGAATTTCGCCAGCGCCAGCACGACCACCCTCGGCACGCTCAACGTCGCCGCCGGCGCCAGCGCCGCCATGCCCCTCGCCACCGGCAGCGAATCGCAACTGATTCTCAGCGCCCTGTCCCTGGCCACCGGCGCAACCTTCGACCTCGCCGACAACACGATGATCCTGAACTACGGCGGCGGAACCGATCCCATCACATCCATCGCCGGCGACATCAAGTCCGGCTACAACGGCGGCGGATGGAACGGCACGGGCATCATTTCTTCGACGGCGCAAACGCCCACCAACGGTTTGCTCTACGGCCTTGGCTACGCCGATGGGAAAGACAACGTCGTCACCGGCCTGACCTCGGGCCAGATCGAGGTGAAGTACACGCTGCTGGGCGACGCCAATCTGGACAGCCTGGTGAACGGCTCGGACTTCAACGTCCTGGCTGCGAACTTCAACCAGAGCATCACCGGCTGGGACCAGGGCGACTTCAACTACGACGGGCTGGTGAACGCCGCCGATTTCAACGAGCTGGCGGCGAACTTCAACCAGGGGGTTTCGCTTCCCGCCGTCGCCGCCAGCGCGGCCGTCCCGGCCTTCGCAACGGTCACGACGACGACAGCACCGAAACCCAAGCCCGTCATCACTTCCAAGGTGGCGATCCGTGAAACGTCGAACAGGAAACCGAAGGTTTCCGCCGCGGCTTACGCGGCCGGCGTTGTGACGATCCCATCCGCAGCCTCAGCTTCGACTCCCCAGAACGTCAACGATAAGGACGCAAAGTTTCTTGCGGATCGATAACAGGTTGTAACTTATTTATCCCCCGCAGCTTATAATCCGGCAAGCCAATCCGCAATCGGCGGAAACGTGCCGAGCAATCCGATGAGGATCAGGATCAGTGATGCCGCCAGAATCCGGCCGGAAGCGGTGATGGCGCGATTTTTCCAGCGGGCATGCACCAGGACCCAGACAAACAACCAGATGAGGATGCTCAGCGTTGTCACGCCGCTGAGATCGCCGACGGATTTGTTGAACGTGAGCAATTGCGAGGCGCGCGCCCAGGTTTCGGTCAGAAGGGTCAGGATGCCGATGGCGGCGCAGCCAGCGGCGGCGGCGAGGATGGCGGACCATGCCGCCCCGGTCGCCGACGCGGCGCTTTCGGGAATTTCCGCCGGGTTCGATTCGGACATGTCAATTGCCTCGCGGACGTCGTTCATTTCATGGGCGCGGCCTTGTTGATCAGGGCGCCCAACGCTCCGGCGACGGCCGCACAGAAAAAGGAAATCGTCAGGAGCACCAGCAGCGCCCGGCGGACTCTGGGATGATCGACCAGCCCGGCGCCCAGGCGCGTCAGGCAGTACGCAACCGCCGTCGCCAGAATCGGCGCCAGCCAGGCGACGTGCTCCTTCCATTCCATCCCGAATTCGTGCCAGCCGGAGGTTTCAGGCCGCCAAAGCAGAAGATACTTGGGATAGTGGGACAGCGCCTCGGGCGCGGCGTTTGCAGGAGGCTTGGCGCGATACCACGGATAAATGACGTATGTCCCCAGGAAAACGGCCGCGAAGGCAAGCAGCGCCATCGCCCAAGCGGCGCCGCCGCTCAACCGGGCGACGGTCCGCGCTCCCGCCGCCGTCAGCAAGTTCGGCCTCAGCGCCCACAACCCCGCCAGCGTCCCGCTGAACAACAGCAGGAACCCTGCGCCCAGAACCATTCCATGCGCCGCGGTCCAGATTTCACGATCGGTTAGCGTCATGTCATCCGCCCCTGGAAACATTCTCCGCTGAGTTCGATTCGGTATGATACCCGCCGATCGTGGAACCGAAAATCCCCAATTCGGATCGTCGTGTGCAGCGATCGCTCGGTCTGGCGGCGGCGATTTTGGGATTGCTGCTGCCGGGCGCCCCCGCAACGCGCGCGGACTCGAGCATTTCCACCCAGGCATCCAGCCAGCCGAGCATGGGCGAGCAGTCCGTCCCCGACTTTTCCGACAAACTCACCGGCGACTGGTTCGCAGCGCGGCGGAAGCTGGCCGATGCCGGCGTTACCGCCGGCGCGGACTTGGTGCTGGAGGGGTTCGACAATTTCCAGGGCGGGTTGGACACCGCGCACCCCATCGGCGCGACCACCTTCGATCTCAACTTCACCTTCGACATGGAAAAGCTGGCGAAGATCGACGGAGGGGAGTTTTACGTCGACCTGGAGGACCACGCGTTCGGCAACCCAACGACGTCGCTGGTGGGCGATCTCCAGGTCTTCGACAAGCTCAACGCTTCGCCCTACCTCCAGATTTTCGAAGCATGGTATCAGCAGACGTTGTTGAACGGCACGCTGCGCATCAAGATCGGGAAGGTGGATGCCAACAGCGAGTTTTGCGTGATCGACAACGGCCTGCCGTTTCTGAACAGTTCGACGCAGGTGAGTCCGACGATTTTCATGATGCCGACGACTCCCGATCCGATGCCGTCGATCAACGCGTTCTTCACGCCGACGGATTGGTATTTCGCCGGCGTCGGGGCCTATTACGCCAACCGCTCGGACCGATTCGGCGAGCTGGTGGACAATCCCGCCAGTATCCAGCCCACTCAATTCGGCACGTTTATCATCGGCGAAACCGGGCTTCAGTGGCATGGCACGCAACTGCTGAATTTTCCCGGCAACGTGAAAGTTGGCGCCTGGGGACACACCGGAACGTTCCAGAAATTTGACGGCACGCAGCAGAACGGCGCCGACGGAATGTATGCCGTCTTCGATCAAACCCTCTACCAGCCGACTGGGGAAAAGGATTCTGACCGTGGCCTGCGCATGTTCGCCGAATACGGCCTGACCCAGGCGGACGTCAACCCCATCGACCGACACGTCGGAGGTGGATTCACCGACACCGGCCCCGATATCGCCTTCCCCCACGACACCTTGGGCATCTCCGCCCAATACGCGCAAATCTCCCATCAGGCCGGACTCAGGTATCCCTACGAGCTGGCCATTGAGGGATTCGTGCGGCATCCGCTCACGCCCTGGGCAAGCGTTCAGCCGGACCTGCAATACATCATTCACCCCGGCGGCAATTTGCCCGACGCAGTCGTGCTGACGCTCAGACTAGAACTTGATTTCTGAAAAACCTTTGTCCACGCTCAAAAGCTCGATACACTACGCCAGATGGCCGACGACGTTCGTCGGCGCAGTTTCATACGGGAAATCTCGGGTCACATTGCCGCCGAATCGGACGGATGGGCGCGCCGGCATTCGGGATTCGAACAACCATGAGGGAACGGACATGTCCATTCGACCCGTTCATCGGCTGATCCAATCGAAACCTACCCTCGAAGGCGCAGGCGTCCACCTCCGCCGGGCGTTTGGGTTCGGCAATACCAGCGACTTCGACCCCTTCCTTCTCCTGGACGATTTCCGTAACGACATTCCCGCCGATTACCTGGCCGGCTTCCCCTGGCACCCGCACCGCGGCATCGAAACCATCACCTATGTCCTGGCCGGAAGCGTGGAGCATGGCGACAGCATCGGCAACCACGGCTCCATCGACGCGGGGGATATTCAGTGGATGACGGCGGGCCGCGGCATCATCCACCAGGAAATGCCCAAGGGCGACCGGGCCGGACGCATGCACGGCTTCCAGTTGTGGGCCAACCTTCCAGCCTCGCTCAAGATGACCGCGCCGCACTACCAGGAGGTCAAAGCGCCCCAAATTCCCAACGTCACGGACGATGATGGCACCCAGGTGCGCATCGTCTGCGGGACGTTCTGGGGGAAAAAGGGACCCGTCGACGGCATCGCCGCCGACCCCATCTATCTCGACGTCACCGTGCCCCCGGGCAAACGCAAGCGCCTGCCCGTTGACACCTCACGCCACGCCTTCGCGTACGTGTTCGCCGGCTCGGGGAAGTTCTGCAACGCATCGGGTCCGCTGGCGGTGCCGACCGAAGCCGTCGGATGGTTGGACACTTCGCCTCCCGCGGAGGCCAACGACCGATCGTTGGTGCTCTTTGACAGCGGCGACGAAGTCGTCGTCCAGGCTGGCGAGCAAGGCATCCGATTCCTCCTGGTCTCCGGCAAGCCCCTGAAGGAACCGGTCGCCTGGTACGGGCCCATCGTCATGAACACGCAGGAACAACTCCGTCATGCATTTGAAGAGTTGAATGAAGGCACTTTCCTCAAGCCAACCGAGTCCGACTGATTGCCCCGGCGGCTGACGGGCGACATGAGAAGATCCGGTCAAGCCCGTCCAGACGGTGATCCAGTCATTGTCGAACTTCCGTTACACGCCAAATGAAAGGAATCCGTCATGAGTAAACCCAAAACGTCGGCCGGGGAGAAACGCATCGTCGTCAGTGAAAATGGGCCATATCTCGTTTCCGGTGGGACGCCTTTGTGCGTGCAGGAGATCGTCGCCAACCAGGAAGGAATGTCGTGGGATTGGAAGGCGGGGAAAACCTTCCAGACCGGGGAAGACTACGCACTTTGCCGCTGCGGGCGATCGAAGAACGCCCCATTCTGTGATGGCAGCCACGCGAAGATCGGGTTTGACGGCGAGGAAACAGCCAGCCGCGTTCCATACGCCCGGCAAGCCGAAAGGATTGATGGGCCGACGCTGGTTCTGAGCGATGCCGAGGGCCTTTGCGCCTTCGCGCGTTTCTGCGATCCCGGCGGCAAGATCTGGGGCCTGATCGAGCAGACAGATAACCCCGAAGCTCGCGAGCTGGTAATTCGGGAGGCGATGCACTGCCCCGCGGGCCGTCTGGTTCTTCATGACAAAAAGACGGGTAAGGAGATCGAGGAGCCGCTGGAACCTTCGATCGGCGTCGTTGAAGATCCCGCCCTGGGCTGTAGTGGGCCGCTCTGGGTCCAGGGGGGCATCCCGATCGAGTCTTCGGACGGCAAGCGTTATGAGAAACGCAATCGGGTAACGCTGTGCCGCTGCGGAGCCTCCGACAACAAGCCCTTCTGCAACGGCAGCCATGCCAGCATGAAGTTTAACGACGGCCTCATGAAGGGGACACGAAAATAGGGGCCGCGATGAATAGAAAATGTCCGGCCTTTGACTTTGGCCGCTTTTTTCGCCAATACGATAAAAACCGCCTGGGTGACGTCCTTGGTCGGCGAGGAATTCTTTCTTTTCTAGTTTAGAACGCGGCTGACGGTAGCCGTGGTGGCCCCGCAACGCCCGTCAACATCGCCCATAGCCGGGCGTTTTCTTACTTCCGGGGAACTCCGATTCCATGCCTCATATGGATGCCCATTGCTATGCCCTACGCCGCCGGTGCGCCAGGATGCTCAAGCCGGACAGAAGAAGCAGCGATGCCGAAGCCGGTTCCGGCACGCTGGACGTCGGCAAGGGCAATCCGTTGGCCACTGCGAAGGCGTCCAAGGCCGCAACGTCGCCGGCCGAGGCGGCGCCGCTCACGCCTTGGTTGAAGTTCGCCGCCAACACGTTGAAGTCCGACGCGTTCACCAGGCCGTCGTAGTTGAAGTCGCCCTGGTCCCAGCCGGTGATGCTCTGGTTGAAGTTCGCGGCCAGGATGTTGAAGTCCGAGCCGTTCACCA
>Ga0187867_10001463_pt1 | contig 20436 bp, 30 predicted proteins | sample June2016WEW_13_1_FD_132976 | JGI IMG/M metagenome (GOLD analysis project Ga0187867, IMG submission 132976) | Peatland microbial communities from SPRUCE experiment site at the Marcell Experimental Forest, Minnesota, USA - June2016WEW_13_10 | ecosystem: Environmental > Terrestrial > Soil >...
GACCGGCTCGGCGTGGTTGAGGCAGCAGCGGCCTTCGAAGCAGCGGGTCATGACTGGTCCTCCTCAGGGTCGTCCAGGTGCATGGGCTTGGATCGTGGTCACTGGACGGCCCTCGCTCCCTCAGCCGTGAGGCGGTAGTAGACGCCCTGGCCGGTGCTGTAGCCGTTGCCGTAGACCCGTCGGACCAGGCCGAGCCGGACGAGCGCCCCCGCCGTCCGGGTGACTCCGTTGACCGGAGCGCCCAGCTCCCGAGCCAGGTGCTTCGGAGAGACCAGCCCTTTCGCCTCAGCGATGACGGCGAGGGCCCTCTTCATCTGGGCGGTCATCACTTCCACCCGAGAGCGCGAGCGGCGGCGCCGGGCAGGTAGCCGATCTGCTCGCCCTCGGCGATGTAGACGACAGGAGGCTCGTCGATGAGATCGGGCAGCTCGGGGCGCTTCTCATCGCAGCCCTCCTCGTCGTGCTCGTCCCAGTCGATCCCGCATTCCGAGCAAGAGGTCTGCTCGCCAGCGGAGTCGGCGACGGTCTCGATCGAGTACTCGAAGGGCCACGAGGGCTGGTGCGCGAGGCGAACCTCGGCGTCCTCGGGGAAGTCTTCGAGCAGTTCCAGAAGCTCGCCGACGGTCATCGGAGGGCTCCCCAGTGGGGCCAGTTAACAGCGGACATTGTCGCTCTCCTTCCAAGAGTCAGAGTCACTGGGCGTCCTTCGCTGCCCAGTAGGCATCCCAGGTAGCTTGCCAGCTCTCGCCGATGGCATCGGCGACGTTCTCGACAGCGTCGTTCGTGCTCAGCCCGTACTCGACGGTCTGACGCTCGACTTCCTCGATGAGGCTCCTGCTGTCGATCACGCCGCCAAGGTTAGCAGATGCCGTCGAGAAAGTCTAGACGGCGGGAGCGGCGTCCTCCCTGGTCACGACCCTGGGCGTGCCTCTGCCGTCGACGACGGCGATGAGGTCGGTGGCGATCGCCAGAGCGTCGACGTCGCCACAGGTGAAGACGTCGATGTAGGCACGAGCGAACTCCGGCCAGGTGTGGATCGAGGCGTGCGACTCGGCGAGGATGGCGAGCACCGTCACGCCCTGGGGCTTGAACTGGTGCGAGAGCGCCCGGATGACGTGAGCGCCGTGCTCCTCGCAGACCTCCGGCAGCTGAGCCAGCAGCCAGCACTCGTCGTCGAGCAGTTCGACAGCGGCCTCGGTGACGTCGACGACAACGTGGCGAAGGGTCACGGCCGGAAGACGAGTAGGTACTCGTGGATGCGAGGGGCGACCCGCGAGCGGTTCTTCTGGACGGCGAAGAGGCGGTTGATCCCGGTGAGGATGCCGTCGGTGACCCAGATGTCGTGCATCGAGTAGCCAGCCTCCCGCATCAGGTCGATCGTATCCGCGTGGTAGGGGACGAGCTTGCCGTCCCGGTGCCAGTCGCCGACGTTGATGATGAGGAAGGCGCCGTCCTTGAACTTCGGGTGCCAGGCTCGGGCGACCTCGGTCATGCCCTCGATGAACTCCTCGTAGGTCTTGCCGGTGCCGAGCTGCTCCGGCTCCGGCCCGTAGAACTCGATGTTCCAGTAGGGGGGCGAGTAGAAGGAGAAGTCGCCGATCCCGTCGGGCACCCAGTCGGCATTGCGCGAGTCCTGGCAGCGGACCTCGACGTGCAGCTCGGACGGGACCGCCAGCTTCTCCAGCACGTTGTTCGTGTAGGCGACGTACTCTTCGCAGCAGTCAGAGCCCCAGTAGTGGAGCCCCCGCACGACGGCGACCTGCATCTGGATGCCCTGGGCCGAGAAGGGATCGAGGTAGACCTGGCCGGGCTCGGCGTAGTACTTGATGGCGAAGTCCACCAGCTCGGCGGGCATGTAGCTCACCGAGCGCCGGTTCTTCTGCGACATCAGACCGCCGAGCGAGCCCCTGAGCCCGCGCTCGCGGCGCCGCTTGGCCTTGGCTGCGGCCTCGGGAGACTTGGCCGACTCCTCCCAGAGCCGACTCGCCTTGTTGGGCATCGATCCACCCGGCCGCTCGGCGAGCAGGTTGTACATCGAGCGCGAGAGCTGGCCGCGCGAGAGCCGGAGGATCGAGACCGGGATGAAGCCGAAGCGCTGGAGCATCTCGCGACGCTCGATCTGGCCCTTGGCGACCGCCTCGGTGAGCTCCTCGTCGGCCTTGGCCGACAGGTCTGGCTTCTCGGCGCCGGTCATAGCCCAAGCCACTTTCTCAGCACGGAGTCCAGCATCTCGCCCTTCTCTCTCTTGCCCTCGTAGACGGCCTTGAAGCTCTCGAAGACGGCCACCGAGACCCGGCCCTGGTACTCGCCGAAGGTGAACGGCAGATCCTCGCTCGGCACCGGCTGGCTGCCGGGCAGCGGCGGCTCGTTCTCTCGCATCGCTAGTTCGTTGAGCAGGCGCTCCAGGTCGCCGGAGTCGAAGCCGGTGCCCTCCAACCCGCGCGTCTCCTCCAGATCGAGCAGCACCCGAGCCAGCGTGTCGTCCTTCCAGAGCCCCTCCCCGACACGGTTGAGCGCCAGCGCCATCGCGTCGGCGTGAGCGTCGTCCCTCGACTCGACGCCCACCTGGACGGGCACGAGCCAACGGCCATCGTCGTCCAGCTCGACGTTCTCGGGTGGGGCGGCTCCGCTGTCTCGGAGCGCCAGCAGCGTCTCGATCCGGCCATGTCCGGCCAGCAGGCGCCCCGTCCGGTCGTCTCGCACGATCGCCTGGACGTAGCCGAACTGCTCGAAGCTCACGGCCGTCAGCTCGTTGTCGTGGTCCTTGGCGTTCACGAGCGCCAGCTCGACGTCCTCTAGAGGCAGGTACTCGATCGCGAGCGCCATCAGCCCACCCTCTCCTTCTTGAGGTCGAAGAAGACCGTCATCCCATCGACTCGCGAGGCTCGGCCCAGCTCGGCCTTCGATGAGTCTCCGGCAGCGATCCGCTCCCGCCAGAGCGAGCGCCGGAGGGCGAGGATGTCGCGCTCGATCGCTCTCGTCTCGTCGAGGGTGTCGGCCAGCCGAGCGAGCTTGGCGAGCGCCTCGGCCTTCTCCATCTACTTCTCGCCTGCTCCTTCGTCATCGCGCACGCCCGGCCGGATCTCCCGGACCTTGTTCTTGGCGTCGTCGACGCGCTGGTCAAGCACGCCCTCCGGGTCGGGGAGCGTGAGCTGCCCTGTCTTCTTGAACTCGCGCTGATGGGCGACGCGCTCGGCCATCGCGTGCACGACCGGGCCGACGAGGTCCTCGTCGATGAACGTCCCGGCGACCGCCTCGAAGTTCTGGACGAACTCGTAGCCGATGGCCTTGCCGTCGCCGTCCCGGACGATGACGTAGTTCTCGCCCTTCTTGACCAGCTTGCCGACGACGAAGACCGCCTTGTCGGCAGGGACGTCTCGGGGCTCGATCTCGGCGACCTCGGTGAGCCGGTCGCTCAGCTTCGCCTCGACGATCTTCCGGCCCATGATCGGCTTCCGCTTGTAGGTCTCGACGGGCGGGGCGGCCTCCGTCTCGTCGGGCTGGCTCCGTGCCATGTGGTGCTCCCTTCGCTAGTGGACTTTGACTCTATCGCTTCGTGGTCTTGCCTGTCGGGTTCTTCTGCGCCCAGTCGAGTAGCGCTGCGCTCCAGCCGTAGCGCTGGGGGGCGTCGAGCGGCCGGGCGATCCAGTTGGCGATCATCTGCCAGTCGTCCGTCGGCTGCAAGAGCCAGCAGCGGTTCGTGGGGCACGCTCCGGCGAAGAAGTCGAGCACGATCACCTGAGCGGCTGAGATGGCGGTGTGGGGGCCTTTGACCTCGATCCAGAGCGTGCAGCCGTGCCCGACGGCCATGATGTCCGGCAGCCCCTTGAGCGTCGTCGACGTGAGCCAGCGGCCGTCGCTGGTCTTCATGCGGAAGACGTAGTTCACGAGGTAGCCGAACTTCTTGAGGCCGGGGATCAGCACCTCCTTCTGGAAGGTGGACTCCCCGACCTGCGAGCGCAGCTCGAACAGACTCATGGCGTCGGCTTCACCCCTCTCGTGTCGAAGCCCTCGCCGAGCACGAAGTGCTGGCAGGGGCAGAGGTCGCAACGTGCGAAGCATGAGTAGTGGCGCCACCGGGCGTGCGTACAGGTGCACCGAGGGCTCGGCCACGGCGGCGCCGTCGTCTTGTGGGGGACGGGTGGCTGCCGAGCTGGCCGGTCCCGCCAGGGACTCCCGACGGGAGGGGCCGAGCTGCGGCCCGGCTTCGTCATGCCGGGTACTCGTCCCAGAGCTTGCCGTCGAGATGGCGCCCCGCCGCTCTCTTGCCACAGCGATGGAGCCGGACGAGGGACCTCCCCGTACCGTCGTGAGCGAGGTAAGTCGCTCGGCCGTCGTTGACGATCGAGCCCCATTCGCCCCATTGCTTGAACAGGAACGGCACGGAGCGGCCGTCGCAGTCGCACTCGGGAGGCTCCCAGGGCCCGGCCCAGTCGTCCCGGCCGTCGAGCCAGAGCGAGAGCGAGCACCAGTCGGCGTGGGTGCCCTTCGCACAGAGCCAGCGCATCTCGCGAGCCCAGTCGGGGTGCATCGGCCGGGCCTTCGGTCCCGACTCGCCACCGACGATCACCCAGTCGATCCCTCGGAGATCGAGCGCCTGGTAGACCGAACCGAGCAGCGGCTCGATCGAGAGGAACCGCACGGCGGCCGGGGTCTCCAGCAGATGCCCGGCCCGGAACTGGTACGGCTTGCTCTCGATCGAGACGCCCAGCCAGACGTTCGCGAGCGGCCAGTCAAAGTCTCCGGCAGCAGCGCCCCGGACGTCGTCGACGAGTCGGATGAACTCCCGATCGTGCAGTAGCCGGGCCATCCGTTGCGGACGCTTCGTGAGCACCTGGAAGGTGTGTTGCCTGGCTCGCTCCATCGTGGCGAAGACGGCCGCGATGAACTCGGCGGGGACGTCGGGGTGGAACAGGTCGCTCATCGAGTCGACGAAGATGCGCCGGGGCTTCGCCCAGTGAAGCGGGTCTTCGAGGCGCTCGCGCAACAGCCGGACCTCCCCGGTGAAGACCCCGTCGACGGCGAGCCCGGCGTAGGTCGGGAACTGCCGGAGCCGCCCCGACGCCTCTCGTGCCGCGTAGCAGTGCTCGCAGCCCGGCGAGACCTCTTCGCACCCGACGGTCGGGTTCCAGGTGGCGTCAGTCCACTCGATCTTGCTTTCGCTGCTCACGTTGCGCCTCCCTTCGGCGACGGTGCTCCAGCGCTCGGGTCTCCACGAAGGCGAACGTCGTCGGCGTGTGCTTCGTGAAGTGCTGGATGGCATAGAGAGCGGTCAGCCCGACATCGGCCAACTCGGTCAGCAGGTCGTCCATGTCGCCGTACTCGCCCTTACGGGGGTTCTGCCCGGTGATGCCGATGAGGGCGTCGATCGCCTCGCCCGCCTCCTCGACGACCTTGGAGACTCGTGCCCAGTCCTGGGCGAGCGGCTGCTCCTTGTACCGCTCGGAGACGAAGCCGTCGAGGTCGGCGTCCATCCACTCGACGCAAGCGACGAGGTTCTCGTAGAAGTTCCCCATCAGTCGGGGAGCTTCATCAGGTCCGGGTGCGTCTCGGCCCAGGTGTCGAAGGCGCTCACGGAATGGTGGATCGCCGTGACGTGCTCCTCGGAGCACCCGGCGTCGCGGCAGAGCGCCGCGTAGTTGAGGATGGCGTCGGCTGCGAGCTTGTCTTGCGCTCGGAGCACGAAGCAGGGCTCGTCCTCCTCTAGAGGCTTGTGGCCCTCGCGAACCTCGACGGTGAACTTGGCGTCGTGCATGGCTCCTCCTTGTTGGGTTGGTTGGTCGGTCGGTTGATCGTGGTTCGTCGTCGGGGGCGAACAGTTGCAGCTCCTCGCCCCGGTGAGCGATCTCCCGGCAGTAGCCAGCCGAGAGTTCGAGCCCGACGACGCCGCGACCGAGACGCCGGGCTTCATAGATCGTCGTGCCGGAGCCGACGAAGGGATCGAGGACAACGTCACCGGGCCAGGTCGCGAGCCAGAGGCAGCGCCGGACTAGCTCGGCGGGGAAGGGAGCCGGGTGGTTGGCGAGCCTCTTCGCCGTGGCGAAGCTCCAAATGGACTTGGTGATCTCCAGGAAGGCATCGGTTGGGCAGTCGTTCGGTCCCGTCCGGCCCCGAGCGAACGGCGGCCGGAAGAACCAGAGCACCACCTCGTGACGGCCTCGGACGTTCGGTGCGTTCGGTGAGAGCCAGCTCCCCCACGAGCACGGGGCGTCCTTGCCGAACTGCTCCCAGACGATGAGCATGCGGTAGTCGAGCCCCGCCGCAGCGAGCGCCTCGCGCCAGACGAGGTCGGGCGCCCAGCGGGACGAGCCTCGTCCTCCGGGGTCGCTCTGGGCATCGGTAGGCACGTTGACGAAGCAGCGGCCACCAGGCACGAGCACGCGCTCGAACTCGATCGCCCAGTCCTCGACTCGGGCCTGGTAGACGTCGGGTGGGCAGTAGTCGTCCACGCCGTCGTAGTCCATCCCCAGGTTGTAGGGCGGGGATGTCACAATGCAGTCGACCGACTCCGATCGGATCGGGAGCCGAGCTGCGTCGGCCTGGACGACGTCGCTCAAGGAGCCCACTCCCAGAGCCCTTGCTTGCCTCTCGCCGGGACCGGCTCGGGGAGCCTTGTGATCTCGCCGAGCAGCCAGGCGTAGCGCCCCGGCGTGAAGTCGCCGTAGCCGGGTTGGGGGTCGTCGATGGAGAAGCAGAAGCCCTCGGTCGGGACGACATCGAGCAGCTCGCACGTCGCGAGCACGGAGCCGAAGGGTGGCGTGATGTAGCCCTGCTGGTAGCCCTCGCCAGCAGCACACTCGTGCCACAGCTCGTAGCCGTCACAGAGCCCGTAGACCTCGGCCAAAGCCTCCCAGGCAACGTCGGAGCCCGGGAAGGCCCAGGCAGCTCCCATCACGGAGGCGTGGATCGCGAGAGGACCCCGGTAGCTCGTCTTCCACGACCGCGTCTCGATCGTCTTCACGCCCTCGGCGACGAGCGACGCCCAGGGCTGCCAGAGCGTGAGCGCCTTCATGGACGCCACCGGCCGATGATCCGGGCCACGTTGATCCTCGCTCCGACCTCGTGCTCCAGCTCTCGGTCGTAGCGACTGCGCTTCCACCCTCGGTAGAGCAGCCGGGTGCACTCGGCGGCGCCGAGCATGGCCAGGCAGGCGACCGCCCAGACGAAGCCGAACGAGCCCGGCCCGTGGGCATGTCGGCCGATCTCGTAGCCCCCGCAGATGGCGACCGCCCAGATGAGCCCGGTCCCGATGACGAGCTTGGTTCGCTTCATGGCTTCTCCTCTCGAATGATGAGCCTGGTCAGCTCGCGGCCAGGCAGCAGCAGGGACTCGTCGATCGTGAAGGGTGGGGGCGGGACACGCCGGAGCTGCTCGACTTCGAGCTGCTCGACGAGCGGGTAGCGCTCGCTCTCCAGCCGGGCGAGAAGCACCGCTCTTTCCTCATCGGGGCTCATCGCCCTCCTTCCAAGTGCTAGGGGACTTTAGCATCCAACTCTGGACAGGCACGGCTTCTGGGTCTTGCCAGCTCGACAGGATGACGCCGAGCTTCTTGGCGTCGGCGACGTTCGCGTGCGCCCAGCCGTGGCAGTTGCACTCCGACCAGGCGTTGCCGAGCAGGAGCAGGTTGCTCAAGTCATTCGAATGCGGGTCGTGGGGGTCTCGGCGCTTGCGATGGTGCCGCTCCCAGGTCTTCGGGTGGAGCCGCCCGCCACAGAGTTCACAGCAACCACCCGAGCGCCGGACCAGCTCCGGCGTGATGAGGTCCAGCTCCCGCTCGAAGTCTCGATGACGCTGGCTCTCCTTGAAGGCCCTCTGCTGCCTCGCGAACCCCCGGCGCCTGAACGGCGAGCGCCGGAGCGGCGAGCCCTTCATGTCGCGTGCGCCTCGTCATAGGGGCAGCCGCAGAAGCGGCGCGGGTTGGCCTTCTTGAACAGCTTGGCCGCGCTGGCCGGGCGCCCGCCGCAGTCGGGACAGACCCGGACGTTGACGATCCCACCTGACGTCTGGATCGGCTCGTAGTCCAGCTCCGGCTTCCACTTGGGCGTAGCCTTCCCGGCGACGAGCGCCGAGACCATCCAGTCGACGGGGCGCAGCTCGGTGAAGTGACAGCCGACCCACGGGTTCTCGGGTTCCATCCAGGGTTCCACGAACAGGCGCAGGTCCGAGACGTAGGTCATCCCGAAGACCTGGGCGCGCTCGCCGACGAGGCGAACACCGACGAGGCGCTGGACCGTGTCGGGCTTCTTGGCTTGCCACTCGGGCATCTTCACCCACTTCGAGGTCGCCTTCCCGGCCGTCTTCACGTCGAGCGGGATCGGGTCCTTCTCGCCCTCGACGTAGACGAACAGGTCGCCCTTGTCGGGGACGTCGTACTGCGGGGCGTAGAGAACCTTGACGCCGAGCCGAGCCAGCACGTAGAAGGCGGCCTGCTCCCCGATGTAGCCGATGACATCTCCGTGGGGGTCCTGGTGCCCAGGGCCCGGCTTGCCCTGACGGGTCTCTCTGATGAGCTGCTGCCCTCGCTCGGCTCTCCAGATCCAGATGTCTTCGATCTCGACTTCGACGGGCTTCGTCTCGGTCATCCTGTCTCCTCTCGTCTCGGGATCAACGCCCGCAGCTCGGCGGGCATCGGAGCCGCTGGCTCGTCGCTCGGCGGCTCGATCGGTCGGTCATAGGGGCGTCGCTCTCGCTGTGTCTGCATGGCGGTCGCCACCGGGGCGATCACCTGTCGGTTCTTCACGAGCGACTGGGGGGTGACGCTGAGCCCGGGCCAGGTTCGGCGATGAGCGTCGCCGAGCGCGCGCACCGCCTCCGGTGTGAGCCCGATGTCATTGAACTCCTTCATGGCTGCGGCGATGCGCCCGGCCTCCGAGCGAGCGAAGGGTTCGACCATCCCACAGGCGGCTGCGATGGCGTCGAACATGGCATTCCGGGGGCGCCCTGTCTTCGGCGGCTCTGCCGACGGGGAGTTCTCTCTACGTTCACTAGTGTTGGTTAATACGAGAGAACCGGTCGTTGCGACCTCAGGCTCCGGCTCGTTGCGACCTCTGAGGTCGCAAGGTGCTACCTCTGGCATCAGGAACCGGTAGCGCGCCGCCTGCCGCTTCGTGGCCTCGGCGATCAGCTCCAGATACCCGTCGTCGAGCATCCGACGAACGGCTCGCCGAACGGAGTCCTCGCTCGATCGGCACTTGGCGGCGAGGCGACTCTGCGTCATCCAGAACTCGTAGCCGTGCATGTCGTCAACCGAGTCGGCGATCGCCAGATGGACAGCGAACGTGCGGTCGGTGTAGGGCGAGTGATCGAACACCCAGCCGGTCGTCTTGCCACTCATGACGGACGACTCTCCGGCCGGGCTAGTCTGGCGACTGCCATGCGACCTCCTTCACAGGTCGATGAGCGGCCCTGGAGCCCCCCAACAACTCCAGGGCCGTCTCGCGTCTCAGGGGTGTGACGCTAGCGCGCCTCGCCTAGAAGGGCTCTTCGTCGTCGTAGCCGTGAGGGGCCTCGCGGGGTGGCGGGCCGCCTGAGCGCTGGATCTTCGTCACGACGGCGGTCGCCCAGCGAAGATCCGGCCCGACCGAGTCGGCGACGACCTCGATCTTCGAGCGCTTGTCGCCGTCGGCCGTCTCCCAGGAGCGCTGCTCCAGGCGACCGACGACGATCACCCGAGCGCCTCGCGAGAGCGACTCGCAGACGTTCTCACCCAGCTCTCGCCAGCAGACGACATCGAGGAACGAGGTCTCCTCTTTCCACTCGTTGCCCTCCCTGTAGCGCCGGTTGACGGCCAGGCCGAAGCTGGCCACGCCCTGCCCGGAGGCGGTGAACCGCAGCTCCGGGTCTCTGGTGATGTTCCCCACCAGGGTCACAGAGTTCGATGGCATCACCAAGCCTCCTCGTCACTAGCGACCGGCTGCCCGGCCTCGTCCAGCGGCCGAGAGTCGGGCTCTCCCTCCAGTTCATTCGCTGCGTGCTCGGCGAGAGCCTCGTCTCGCCCCGCTGCGAGCGCTGCTGCCTCGGCATCGGAGAACTCGTGCTCGTCCTCTCCCTCGTCCACCGGGGGCGCCGGAGACCGGAAGCTTGCCGACGATGCGGCGGCGATCTTGTCGGTCAGCTCGGCGCCGCCTGCCGAGATGGGGGTGACTCCGGCGACCGCCAGCTTCTCGGCCTCCTCGGCTGCCATCGCTGCCGCGAGGCGGCGCTTGCGCTCGTCGGCCGTCCCGTCCTTGGAGAGCTTCCGCCTCCCCAGCTCTCCCGAGATGCCCGCGGTGCTGAGGATGGCGACCTCACGAGTCGCTCGATCGAGAACGGCTTGCGCCGCCTCCGGGCTGCCAGCGATCCGTTCGAGGTCGCGCGCCGACGGGGCGCGGGCCGTCTTCGGAGCCTCGGGCTCTGCTGCCGGGGGCGCGCTGGGCTCTGGAGCTGCGGCGGGCGGGGACTGCCCTGCGAGCTGTCCCGCAACCTCGTGGAGAGCCTCGCCTAGGCTCGCCACAGCCTCTCCAGGGGGCGGGGGCGGCTCAGATGGCGCGCTTGGGGCTTCTGGAGCCGCCACGGCTGGCTGAGCGGCCGGAGACGGGGGTTCTGCGGACTGCTCGACGCTCGCCTTCGCCCGGGCGAACAGCGCCTCGGCGATGTCGAGTGGCAGCGGCCAGCGTCGCTCGATCTCTTGCGACTTGAGCCACTTCCGAATGTCGGCGAGAGCCTCACCGTCGAGCTGCGCCCAGAGGGCCACGACTCGGTCGTGCGTCTGGACGAAGTCCTCGGCTCCGGCGTAGCCGAACTGCTGCCACTGTTCGATGTTGGAGCGCTCGGCCTCTCGGTTGCGGACGTCCTCGGCGCTGGCGATCGACTTCGACTCGCTCGCGAGAGCGGCCACGATCGCCCGCCCCCACGCGCTCGTCTCGGCGTTCTGTAGCTCGCTGTCCTTCGTGTAGGGCGTCGTGCCGGGGAACTTCTCCCAGGCGAGCCCGATCCCTGGGTGCTCATCTCGGGGCGAGCGGTAGGCAGCGGCGGCGTAGACGAGGTACGTCCTCGTGACCTCGACGCTGGAGCCGTCGTCCTTCTCGACGATGACCTGGAGCCGCTCGAACCAGTAGGGCCGGGTCTTGTCGACCGGCTCCAGGTTGCCCTCCGGGTGCTTCCCCTTGAAGTCCTTGATCCTCTCGGGGACTTGCTTGTAGTTCGGGTCCAGTTCAAAGGCCATTCGTCTCCTCCTCTATCGGGTCGAACTCGGTGCAGCCACAGTCGTCGCAACCAAGCGGCGGCTCGGCGTGCTGGTACAGGATGCCTCCGCAGCGGCACTTCTTCGCCAGCTCCGGTGAGAGCCGAGAGAAGGCGTAGCGGGGGTGCTTCACGGCCACCAGGAGCGGCCTCTCGGTCACGCTCGGGTGGTCTGCTCGGGTCATGACTGGCGCTCGGTCGGGACTGCCTTGAAGCTGTCCTCCTTCGGCACGACCACGTAGACGCCGGGGATGACCTCACCCTCGTGGGCGAGGCTGAACTCCAACAGCTCGCCGAAGGGTCGGCTCTCGCCAGCTCTGAGCTTCTTGAGGTCGTCCTTCTTCGGCTCTGGCTCCGGGGGCTCCGGCCAGCGAAGCAGCTCCGGCGCGTTGGCGCGCGCCCAGGCCCGGAAGCTGTCCGGGTCTCGGACGTCGACGGACTCGCGGGGCTTCGTCAGCTTGAGCACTCCGCTCGGGAGCTGGAGCGTCTTGGGGCCGCCGCGCGCCACGCGGAAGCGCATGAAGACTTCGAGCCCTCGCTCGATCCAGGATGCCTCGCGCGCCGCCTTCGCCTTACGGCGGTCGCACCAGTCGTCGATCTCGGCGATGCGCTCCTTGCGGAGCTTCTCGATCCGGGCCTCCTCGGCAGCGATGGTCGCCCGACGGTAGAGCAGCCGGTCGGCGAAGACATCGTCTTCGATCGCCAGCTCGCCGCTGTCGGGAACGTCGGCGAGGTCGTCGTCCATCCAGGCGTCCAGATACGCCGAGAGGGCGGGGGATGGTTCCATGCTTTCTCCTTCCAAGAGACGGGCTCTGAGCCCGGTTGCTATAGCGCACTATAGACCACCCCTGCGCGCTGGCGCGAGAAAGGGCCGGGCTCCGGCCGGTTCGAGTGCCTCCCGTCTCCGACCTTCCGCCCGACCCCTGCTCGGCAAGTTCTTGGAAGGATATGCGCTCTCGATGTTAGCGCGGGAGCCCGCTCAGTGAGCGGCGTGCGCTCCCTTCGGCGAGCCGATCGCCGTGAGCGCGCGGTTGACCGCGCGGCCCGCGCTCGTCGTCTTGAAGACGATCGGGTAGGCGATCGTCGCCCAGGTGAAGATGAGCCCGGCGAGCCCGGCGACATTCGGGGCGTTGAAGAGGCTCGGCTGGTCGATCGCCACGGCGGCGCAAGCCACGGCGGCCGACACGACCATGCAGATGCCCTGGGCGACCTGGCTCGGCCAGTTCTCGTGCTTGATGAGGCTCGTCACCGGAGTCGCCACGATGCCACCGATGACGACGATCAGCGTGATCGTCGCCGCTGAGAGGTCGTTCACGATCCCTCCTTTGGAGGTAGTTCCGGGATGTCCGGGTGGTGCAGGATGATGTGGCCGAGCATCCGGCGCAGCTCCTCCCGGTCCTCGCGAGCACTCGTCATGTGCTCGTGCAGGGGCTTGAGCTTGTCGTCCACGAAGCGGTGCGCCGCCCTGCCGATGGCTCGCCGGAGCGGCGGCCAGAGTGTCGCCCCGACCACGGCGCCGAAGGCGATGGCGATGATCTGCTCGCTGGCGTTGGTGAACCAGTTGCCGGGCGTGAACCCCCATGCCAGGAAGTGCCGAAGGTGGTCCAGGTCGTAGACCACGTTGGCGTGGATGAAGGCGATCACGAGGGCACCGATCCCACAACCAGCAACGTTAGACCTACGGCGCTCAGCAGCACGGCATACGCCTTGAGGAAGCCTCGGAGCCCCCGGCGCTTCTCCCAGCCGATCCACCCGGCGACGGCCAGGCACGCCCCTCCGCTCACGAGCAGCGCCGTTGTCCGAGCGAACAGAAAGAACGGCAGCACAGGGACGAAGCTCCCCAGGAACGTGCTCACCCCCATCGCCACAGCGTTGCGGAGCTTCTCGTGCCAGAGCCCGTCCTGCGCCTCGTAGATGCCCCAGCTCATGCTCACCGTCGCTGCGATCGCCCCGCCGAGCCCTCCCGAGGCGACCATCTGGCGCGAGGCGTGGTGGACGAGCAGGCCGAAGAGGAACCCGACGACCGAGACGACGCCGTCGAAGGCGCCGAAGATGGCGTCCTCGCGCTCGGCGGTGTCCACGGCTACTCTCCGGCGAGCCGCAGTTCCAGTTGGCGCCCCCGCTCTCGAACGAGGGCGATCTCCCGGTCCATCCGTTCCGTCGTCGCCCGGGACCACCCGAGATGTTCGGCGAAGTCCTGCTGGAGCGTCGTGACGATCCCGTTAGTGCTCTTGGCGAATTCTTCGGTGCGCTTCGCCGTGTCCCCCACGGCGTCGCTCGTCCCGCCGTTGACTCTGGTCCTCAGCATCAACAGATCGAGCTTCTGGCTGTCGGTGAGTCCCTGCTCGGCCTTCTCCTCTTCGACCCGAGTGACGGCCTTGTCGATCCTGTAGGACTTGACGGCTCGGCGAGCGCGCCAGCGGTCAGCGGCGACGGCGATGCTCCCGATACCGAGAGTCGCCGAGACGGTCCAGATGACGGTGGCGATGTCGACGCCGGGCGTAGGGGTGACCGCGGCGAGCACGGCTCACGCTTCCAAAGCGGCCCAGGTGAGGGGACCAACGATCCCGTCGACCTCCAGGCCCTTCGAGTGCTGGAAGTCGGCGACGGCCGACTCGGTGTCCTCCCCGTAGATGCCGTCGACGCCATCGGGGCCGAGCTGCTCGCCGAAGCCGTGCTTGACGAGATCCTCCTGGCAGAGCTTCACGGCCGGGCCTGTCAGGTTCGGCTCCGTGAGGAACAGCTCCGGCCTGGCTGGAGCTGGCTTGCCGGGAGTCGGCACTCTCGTCGCCTTGAGAGCGATGTCGATGGCTCCCCAGTAGGCGAGCCCGTTCGTGCTCTCGCGGTCGATGACCGACGAGAACTCCGAGTAGCAGACGCCGGACGCCTCGTCGAAGGCGCTGATCATCATGAGGGCGCCGCCCGGGACGACAGGGCCGACACAGACGCCGACGTGGCCGGGTCGCTTCGTGCCGGGGCCGGGAGGCTCGCCCCCGTAGGTGAAGACGAGCATGCCAGCGAGCGGCTCGCCCTCGTAGATGGTGAACTCGGGGTCGAAGAACTGGTCATGCGAGCCGTGCGCCAGCGGGACGCCGCAGTCCTCGCCGATGTTCTCCGTCAGCCCAGAGCAGTCGACGCCCTCTCGGGTCGTGCCTCCCCAGACATAGGGGACGCCGAGCCACGAGCGCGCGTCGGCAACGATGCCCTCGCGGACCGCCTCGACGGTGAACTTCGCCTCGTCAGGGCTAGCGACGCCCAGCAGCGTCTCGATCTCCTCTTCGACCTTCTCGGCCGCCTCCTCGACGAAGTGCTCGATCTCTTGGACGAGGCTCGGATCGGGGGTCGGCGCCGGAGGGGCGGGAGAGGGCGTCGGAGCTGGTGCTGGCGGCGTTGGAGCCGGAGGGGTCGGAGCTGGCGCTGGCGGGTTCTCGGCGACGCCACCGAGGGCCCTGCAGGCCGCCAGCATGGCGTCGAAGTCAGCTCCCGAGCGCTCGGCGTCCTCGCGGGTGGCGATGACCCACGCCTCTTGGATCGCATCGCTGTCGAACTCGATGTCGGCCCACTGGAGTCCTCCCCAGGTCACCCCCAGGTCACCCACAGGGTAGCCGTCGATCTCCTTCGTACCGGTGGCGTCATAGGCGACGATGAGCCAGTCGTGGCCGTCGTTCGGGTCTGGCTGGTCGTCGGCCGTGACGTGCCAGGGGATGCCCTCCTCGAAGTCGTCCTCGGCGTCGTCGGTGAGCAGCCCGCCCACGAGGATGCCGTGGAAGGCGAGCATCTCCGAGTGGATGCGATCGGCCGCTCCGGGCGAGGCGACGTCGATCTCGGCGTAGGCGAACTCCTCGACATCGTCTCCAGCGAGCTTCGCCGCCTGTGTCTGAGCGAACAGCCAGGCGAGCATCGTCGAGTTGGTGACGCCCTCGTCCGGCTCCGGCCCTGGCTCACCCTGGGCGATGCCATAGGCGAAGTAGAGCGTCTGCGTCTCGCCGTCGGTCGGCTTGACGAAGCCAGGCTGGAACTTCCCACCCCCGAGCGCGGCCTTCGCCATGCGGTAGTGCTCGATCGCCGAGAAGCCGCAGCAGCTCAGCCGGTCGTTGCAGAGCATCCCCCAGACGGTGATCCCGCCCGAGACGTCGCCGGTCGGCGGGGGAGCTCCCGGCGCCGTCGCTCGGAAGCGGTCGATCAGCAGCTCGGGCACGTGAACAGCTTGGCGCTTGCCTCGCAGACCGGCCTTGCGCCTTCGAGGAGGGGACGGGGCTGTCGCAACCGGGAGACCTCCCAGTTGCGGCCGATGCATGGGAGAGTCGGTCATGGGAGCAAGGCTACCCCAGGGACATCAGACCCGCAGGGAGGCTCAGACGCAGATCACCACGAGGTTGCGGAGCTGCTCGTCAGTCGACGGCGCTAATGTCTGCGTGTAGTTGTCGTACGTGACAGAGCCAGCGGTGAGGATCGCTGGTTGCCCGGTCCCGGCGTTGTCGTTGATGTTCCCTCCGCTTGTCGAGAAGACGCCCAAGAATTCGGCGTAGGAGCCCTCGGAGCTGTCCGTGCCAGAGTGGTTGTCGACGTTCGGCACCACGTCCTCATTCTCGTACCCTGTCGTCTGCTGGGGCCAGAACTCCGATGTGCCTTCCCCCTTGAGGACGGTGAGCATGGGCCGCCCCGGGAAGTCGGACCCCTCACCCTCGTTATCCCCTGAGCCGAAGAAGACGATCGAGGCGAGGGCGAGGGCGGGGTAGCTCGACGGCGTGAGCACCAACCCAGGGTGCGAGTTCTCCATGTCGTTGATGCCCGCTGCCCCGAGCAGCGTCGGGGGGCGTCCATGGGTGTCGATCTCATACATGACGACGAAGCCTGTCGGCCAGGAGATCGGCTGCGGGTTGAAGTTATCGGGCGAGAGCCAGTTGTAGTACTGCCCGTCCCCTTCCTCGGCGACGCGGCTGGCGGCGTGACAACTGAGGATCTGGCAGGCGAAGTCGGAGCCACCGATCATCCCCCATCCATCCGGGTCTGTCGGCTGTCCCACCACGAAGCCGTCAGGCTGAAGATCGGTAAGAGCAACGAACGCGACAAGCAGGTTGTGAGGGGTCACCGGCTCCGGGAACAGTGCCCCGAACGGGAAGCCACCGCCAGTCGTCCAGAAGCCCAGCCCGCAGCCGCCGTCTCCAGGTGAACCTGCGGACCCGTAGTTCGTCGGGACTCCCATCTGGACCACCGTGGGCTTCGCTCTCGTAGGCGAGCCGATGGAGATGCAACCGACGTCGATGCCACTGCTGGAGCCCGAAGGGGGCGGCGTCACCCCCGAGCGGAACGGCATCTTGAACTCGCCGAGAGGACGAGGCACTCAGATCGCCCGGATGTTCGCCGTCAGCCCCGCGACGGCGAGCGAGCCTGAGTAGGACTCCAGCTTGGCTTGGAGCGAGTCGCCCCCACCGATCGGCCAGCCTCCGGCCTGCTGCCCTTGCACTTCCTGGCTCCCACCATGCGAGAGCGTGAGCGCGGTGAACAGCGCTCCGGCGCAGTAGAAGCCGATCTCGATGTCGTCGTCCGGGTCGACGATGACAGCCGCCTGGACGAGGTAGACCTTGCCGGTGTAGTTCGTGCTCATCGGGTACTTGCCGGAGAGCTGGCCCACCTGCTCGGAGATCGGGTCGTACCACTTGAAGATGATGTCGACCTTGTGGGCGGGGACGAGCATCCCCCGGTCGTAGTCGTAGTGGTAGGCGAAGCCGTCGTCGAGTCCAGGGCTGGCGCTGTAGCCCCCAGCCGAGAGCGGCTCGGGTCCGCTGGCAACATCGTCGAGGTCGGTGATGCGCCCGAGCGGGATCGGGTTGCCGCGCTCCAGCTCGAAGGTGCGGCGCCGGTTCTCCCTGATCGCCCTCGTGCCCTTCGGCGTCCGCACGTTGGCATTGCGGTCCATCAGCCGAGCACCTCGATCGGAGGGTTGATCGTCACGTCCATCACGTCTCCCTGGTCGGGGTAGAGGTCGATCTGGATGACCCGCCAGATGCCGGTGAGGTTGATCCAACCGTAGACGACGTCGACCGGAACGGTGTCGCCCACTTCGAGGCCGGTCACCAGCTCCTCGCCCCAGCAGCGCAGCACAGGCACGGCGGCGTTCCCGCCGATCGAGGCCAGGCGGCGCGTCGCCATGTCGGGGAGGGAGCTGTCGGCCGTCCCGGTGGGGGCGCTCTCGACGATCTCCAGATCGAGCGGGATGTTGTCGCCGCTCGGCGTCTTCCCTGCCATGCAGAGCTCCGTGTCGCTGGCGCCGCCCTCGTAGCGAGCGGGGCCGCCAGCGAGGTTCGAGCCGCCAGCGGTGGTGGCGACGCCCATCTCCGTCACCACCGAGGCCGCCTGCTCACCATCGTAGTAGGGCGTCGAGTCGGCGATCTCGCAGTTGCGGTGAAGCACGATCGCGAGGTTGGGCTTGAAGGCACCCCTCCCGCCCGGGTGCTCCGTGGTGCCGGAGGTCAGCGAGTAGGTGTGGAAGGTGCGCTCCGTCGGGCTCGTCAGCTCGACGGCGAAGTCGGCTCCGTCTTGCATGCCGGGGTACTCCTGGAGCGCCTGGAGGATGTTCCCGTGGTCGGCGAACTGGTACGCCTGGATGCGCGTCTTACCGGTGGGCGGGCAGCTCGCGGCGGGGATCTGCGTGTCCGAGTAGGGGACGATGTTGAGGAAGCCCTTCGTCCCGTCGCTGTCGTTGTGCGAGCCGCCCTGGGCGTAGGAACAGATGCGGGCCATCGTGGTCGCCTGGTCCTCGCCGCTCGCCGCGGTTGCCAGCGAGTCGGCGTAGACGAGCCGGACTCCGGCCCAGTCGATCGTGCCGTTCGGGCAGTAGAGGCGGCAGTCGAAGAACCACTCCTCATGCGCCGCCATGACGGCGCCGATCTGTGCCACCTGCCAGCTCCCGCGTGGCGAGGCGTTCGAGAGCGGGAAGTAGTAGGGCCCGGCCTTGATCCACGACTCGTCCACCGGCCAGCCCTCGTGGTCGACGACGGCGATGTAGAGCCCTCGCTGCTGGTGGCCGGGACCGGCTGGGCCGTCCCAGTCCTCGATGTAGTAGAGGGCGGTGAGCGTCGCCCCCATGCCCTGATCTCCGGCTGGCACTCCGAGTGGGACGACTTGCCGGAGACAGGCGTCCTCGGGAGCGCTGGCGCCTCCGTCGGAGAGCGTCAGGTGGACATAGTTCGGGGGCCAGCCCGGCGCCGGGACGCTGCCCTCGCCCTTGATCGTGGGATCGCAGGCGTGCGCCCCCCACATCACCGGGTTCCCTCCATCGATCCCCTCGGAGAAGTCGCCGTTCGCCAGCCGGTTACGACCTCCGGCTCGGCCGAAGAACCGGCGCTTGAAGTACCACTCGGGCGAGTCCACGGTGAGGACGCTCATGTCACCCTGGCCCTGTGGCTTCGTGATCGGCCCCCAGAAGACGAGCTTCGCCGTCCCCCCGCGAGGTGGGGTGCGCCAGACCTGGATCTCGTACTCGCCCGGCTGGCGGAAGTAGCCGGATGCCTGGGCTCGGCGAGTGGCGAGCTGGAAGGTGACCTCCCCGATGTCGTTGAGCACCGTCGTGACCTGCTGGAGGTCGACGGCGCGGCCGAGCGAGGCGTAGGGCCTGCCCGTCATATCGACGACCCGAAGCTCGTAGCTGCCAGCGGCCACGGCTAGATCCAGGCGTTGTAGTAGATGACCGTTCCCGTCCCCGAGCCGTAGTAGGCGACCGTCGTGATGACGCCGGGCGGGAACGCCACCCAGGTCGGGGTGAGGAGGTACTGATAGGCGTTGGCCCCGGTCTCGTCAACGCAAGTCTGTTCGAGCGCGTCGATCGTCAGCTCGCTCGGGATCGCCCCGTAGGTGTCGGTGAGAGCGAAAGCCGTGACGTCCCCCACCATGACCAGGTCGCTGTCCGCTCCGTGGGTGATGTGGTAGACCGGCCAGCTCGGGTAGGTGCCCTCCGGCTCGACGGCGAGCCCCTCTCCTCCCTCGCCTCCGAAGCGCGGGATCGTGAGCGGTCCGACTTGCGACGCCGAGAGCTTCCAAGGGTCGGGCGCCACGAGCTGTGCCTGGAAGGTCAGCGGCCAGAGCAGACTCCCCCGCACCGAGCCGGAGAAGTCGGCGGGCCACCCCTTCTGGGCGGTGTGGGCGGTCGCCTTGTAGACGCCGACCGTGCGCTCGATGTCCTCCCAGACGGAGAGCGTGCCCGGCCCATTCGCCTCGGTGATGTTGAGCGCCGACGCCAGCGCGTACATCGCGGCGAAGCGCGCCGCCTCGGTGGGGCTGATGCAGAGCCCGCCCTGGAGCGTGAGCGTACGGGACTGGTGCTCGACTTCGGAGTAGAAGACCCCGTCCCGCCCGACGTCGTCGAAGGAGTTCGTCCGCACGTCGGCCGAGTCCCAGCCGCCGATGTCTTGCACCATCCAGCAGTTCCCTTGGGCGTCAGGGACGAGCAGGCCGCCTTCGACCTGGTTGAAGACGATCGTCCGGCCGCCCCCGGCGATCTGGCACTTGAGCCCAACCCGAGCGGTCATGACGCGATCCCCAGGGCCTTGTCGACAGCCTTCACCACGGCAGCCGAGTTCGGCCCGCTCACGATGACCGTCGGCGCCTTACCCAGGGCGGCGGCGCTCCGCTGCGGGTTCAAGAGGGTCCGCAGATGCTCGTTGAACTGCTGCTGGATCGTCGTCTGCTTCTCGATCGCCGTCACGATGCTGCCCTCCCGGCTCGCCTGCCCGGCCCAGACCGGGCTCGTCACGCCGAGATCCTTCCCGATCTGCTTGAGCTGCGTGAGGCTCAGCCTCGACAACCCGAGCTGCTGAGCCACCGACAGGCGCTTGTCGTCGGCTTGGATCGCAGCGATGAGCTTCTGGTTCGCCGAGACCTGTTGGGAACTGAGGTTCGGCCCCTCCAGCTCCATCCCTCGGCCTCCCCGAACCCAGTGGCTCGCGTCGGCAGCCTTGAGGAGGGCGATCGCCCTCTCGTTCGACTTGATCGCCTGGAGCGCCGACTCGTCGTGGACGTTGAGGTCCTTGCCGACGGCGGCGTTGAGCTTGACCTCTCCGGCGATCTTGACGAGTGAGCCGTGCATGATCCAGTTCCCCAGGTCCGTCGAGATGGACTTCCCTCCCCAGAGCTTCGGGAGCTGGTTGATGAGCGTGCCAACGACGCCTCCGAGAGCCAGCGCCATCGCCCCCGCAGCGACCGCGCTCATCGCCCCCA
>Ga0187867_10001464_pt1 | contig 20430 bp, 15 predicted proteins | sample June2016WEW_13_1_FD_132976 | JGI IMG/M metagenome (GOLD analysis project Ga0187867, IMG submission 132976) | Peatland microbial communities from SPRUCE experiment site at the Marcell Experimental Forest, Minnesota, USA - June2016WEW_13_10 | ecosystem: Environmental > Terrestrial > Soil >...
CGCTGTACTTATCTCTTGGGGTTGGCCGGCAAGGCTGGCGCCGAGATCGCCGCGCTCTGCGACGTATACGAACCCCACCGTCTGGCTGCGCAGGAAAAACTGGCGCCGGCGGCCCGCGCGGACTATGTCGATTACCGCCAGGTGCTCGACCGCCAAGACATCGATGCTGTCTTCATCGGCTCGCCGGACCATTGGCATGTTCAGATGACGCTCGACGCCATCCAGTCCGGCAAGGACGTGTACGTGGAGAAGCCCGTCAGCCACACCATCGAAGAAGGTGAGCGGCTGGCGAAGGCCGTAACCGGTTCGCGGCAGATAGTGCAGGTGGGTTATCAGCAGCGGAGTTGGGAGCATTTTCAAGCCGCCCGCGAAGTGGTGGCAGGCGGCAAGCTGGGCAAAATCACATTGGTCCTGGCGTCGTGGTATCAGGATTACTTGATCCGGCTGAACGACACCTCCCCAGTGGACGCGCAGAAGCTGGACTGGAAGCGGTTCCTGGGCTCGGCGCGGGAACAGCCCTTCGATCCGCTGCGCTTCACCAGATGGCGCTGGTTCTGGGATTTTGGCGGCGGCCACCTGACGGACCTATACAGCCACTACGGCGATGTCATTCACTGGTACATGGGACAAGACTCTCCGCGCACGGCGCAGGCCATGGGCGGCCGGAACGCGCTGCCGGCGTTCGAGTGTCCGGACACGATCAACGCCGCGTACGAGTACCCAGGTTTCAACGTAGTTTACGACGGCTCCCTGGTGGGATCGCTGGAGGGCGGCAACATCGCCTTCCGCGGCAGTAACGCCATGCTGAAGATCAATCGCGATGGCTTCGCGGTCTACCCGGAGCGAGTCGTTCCTTTCGAGAAAACACAGTACCCGGAGCCGGAGATTGCCATGCGCTCGATGGGCGACGGCACGGTCGACCACGTAAAGAACTTCCTCGATTGTATGCGCAGCCGAAAGACGCCGAACGCGGATGTGAAGGTGGCCGTGGCTGCCGCGCGCGCGGCCCATTTGGGCAATCTGGCCTACCGCCAGGGCGCTCCGGAAAAGGGTTGAGTATGATCGTCAATTGTGCACAATTGTGCACAATTGTGCAGAATTGTGCAGAATTGTGCACCCGCGATTTCGGCGCAAATCCGACCATAGGAACCCAATTCATTCAGTTGAATCAACGAGTTGACATACAACAACTACCTGAATCCGATCTATGCGCCACTTGATGCCCATCGTGACTCCGCGCCTAGTCTTACGTCCGCCAATTCTTGACGATTTGGATGCCATCCAGGCCGCCAAGGTAGATGCCTGGAATGATCTGCAGCTCTGGATGGCTTGGGCGTTCGACAACCAACAACCGCGGCAAGCGCTGGAACAGTCCGTTCGACGGGTGATGAACTTTCAGAGTCAAGCAGGTATCGCATTGGCCGGATTCCACAGGACCAACGGGGACTTCGTCGTCCGAACCGCATTGGACCTCACCGATGAGGCAGACGTCTATGAGACCGGTTATTGGGTGGCGCGGAAACATGCCGGACAGGGCATGGCGACGGAGGCGGCAAACGCCGCTATTCGTTACGCGTTCAGCCGCCTTGGCGCGAAGGCCATCGTCATCGGGCACTTCGACGGCAACGACGCTAGCCGCCGCGTCGTGGAGAAACTGGGATTCCAGAAGCTTCGCGTCGCCCCTCTAGCGGCGACACGGTGCCTCGACGGCACGAAGCTTGACCGTCATGAGTACATCTTGACCAGCCCCGATTCACTTCCCAAACTCGACGTTTCTTGGGGTTGAAGCCTCACGGGTTGCGCACACCTGCGGAATTGCTGGAGGGCGTACCCGCCCAGGCTCAGTCTCGGCGCGGAATGAAATTGACAATCTCGACGGAACCGGATACAGTTGAGGCAGTGCGCTAGCAGGGCGTCTCCTACCCGCGGCAAGGGAAGCATCCCACCTGTTTTCGTTTTGATGCGTCCGTTACCTTCTTTCAGCCTGGTCAGCGGGACACCGGCAAATATGAAAGGAGGTCTTGTGACCCCGTCGAAGTTCTTACCTCTTCACGCGTCTTTTGAATCCATCCGGAAGCAAGCAAAGAAACTGGCGCGCCAGTTCGCCGCCGCCGACGCGGATGCCCTCGCCCGCGTGCACGCGCAATTGCCGGCTCCGGCCGTTCCTCTATCGTTACGCGACGCGCAGTTGGTGCTCGCCCGAGAATACGGTTTCGCCGGCTGGCAGGATCTTCGCGCCGCAGTCCTCCGCCTGGAAGGCAAGGGCTTGGAGTGGGCCGCCGCCGAGGCGGAGCGCGCCATCCATGACAACAAGGTCGAACGATTAAGGCAACTCGTTCAGGAGTATCCTGGGCTTCTATCGTGGCGCGACGATTCCGGAGAATTATTGCTTGGGTTTGCCACCGGCTCGTTTGGCGACAGCGGCGATCCTTACCGGGAGAAGATGTTCACGCGCATCGACTGCGCCGAGTTTCTACTGGATGCGGGCTGTACAGTAGAGCCGGCGATATGGGAACGCGCAATTAGCGCCCGCGCGAAGGGAGTGTTGCAGCTTCTTTTGCGCAAGGGTGTTCTGCCGCGCACGCTGGATGTTCTCGCGGCGCTGGGTGACATCGACGGCTTACGTGATTGTCTTGAGTCGACACGCCCCGGTGGCGATGTCGCCACCGTCGCGCATGCGTTCCTTTGTGCCTGCGGTTTTCAGCATAAGGCGGTCGCCGCTCTCCTTCTCAGCCGCTCGATCGAGCTCGACCCCGCGCTCGGCGAGCGAGTGGCGAAATGGCGTGGACGAAGCGGGTTCATCGACTACTTGGCCGAACATCCAGTCTATGGAAGCCCATGGCGGACGGTCGTTATGAACGAACTGCAAGCGGCGATGCACGGGAATGACCTGGAAGAGTTCAACCGGTGGCTACAGCGGGAACCCGATCTGCTCGGCGAATCCAATCTTGGGCTTCAGGTAGGGTTAATTGAGAATGCGGCGTACCACGATCGGGGACCCTTCATCGCTCGACTGATAGAGCTCAGTCCCGCGCTGAGGGTGAAGCGCCCACCTTCGTCCGCGCTGGAATTCGCGCTGGAGTATGGGAACGCGCATCTCATCCCCCTATTGACTCAGATTTGGCCGCTGCCCGGCGATCTCCCTCACGCGGCTGGCGTAGGGGACTTCGCGCGAGTCAGGGGTTGGTTTGATGAGGCCGGCCGTCCGAGGCTGGGGAGCCTCAGTCGGCATCACCCGGCCAACCATCCTTCCTGGCTCCGGAATCTTCGTTGGATGCCCCCGAACGCCCAGCACGTCCTGGACGTCGCGTTGGCATGGGCGTGCATGAATCGCCAGTTTGAGATTGCGGATTTTCTGCTGGAGCACGGAGCCAACATCAATACGGACTGGAGCACGCACGAGCCGGCCAGCATCTTGCATGAGTGCGCCGTCCACGCGAACTACGATGCAGCGCAGTTTCTCATTGACCGAGGCATCGATATGACCATTCACGATTATCGCTGGAACGCGACCGCGGAGGGATGGGCGCGCTACGCTGCCAACGACGCGAACATGGCGGACTTCCTGGCGCGTGCCGAGCGCGCACCTAAAGCGCAATCCCTTTGAACCGAACTTGCGAGCCTACCCGCGCACCTTGCGGGCGGATTCCGCCCCAAAGACCGGCAGGCTGGGATCTGTCAGCAACCCGATCTGCTTGAGCACCGAAGCCTGATCCCAATAGATGTGTTCATGCGCCAGCTTGCCGTCGCGGAAGCGCACGATCGCGACCAACGCCACTTCCACATAGCGATTGGTGGGAGGAACGCCCGGCAGCATCCAGGGCATTTCCAGCGTGTGTGTGAACGAGAAGATCATTTCATCGACAAGCTGGTCTTCGCCCACCGTGCGGGAGATCGGTGTCAGCTTCGTGTCGGGCGGCATCCTTGGAATGAAGTCCACCGAGTAGAACGCGCGCAACGCGCTTTTGCCCGCACCACCCGTCAGCACCGGGACGTGATTGACGTAGGCGTCTTCCACCATGGTGGCCAGCGTCGACTCCGTGTCGCGCGTGGCGAATTCATGCGCGGTGTGTTCTTCCCATAGCCGGGATAGATCTGCTGGGGTCATGCAGCAATTCTAGTCGATTGCGGCAGCAGGCTGGCGCGCCACGATCCGGCTGATCTCGCGGATGGTGATTTCCAGTTCCTCGTCCTTGGTGTAGAAGTGCGGCGCTACGCGGATGCCGGTCCCCGGACGGTAGTCCGCCAGCACCTCGCGCCGGGTTAACTCGCGCGTCACTTCCTGTCCGTTCGGGACGTCGATGGCCACGGTGCCGCCGCGCCGGGCAGCGTCCTGGGGACAATTCACGCGAAAGCCCGCCTCTTCGGCCAGTTCGATCAACCGCTGCGTCTGCCGCATGGACTTTGCGCGGATACGCTCCACACCCACTTCGCTCACGATCTCGTAGCCGGCGCGCGCGGCATACATCGCTGGAATATTGGGTGTCCCGTTCAGAAAACGGAACGCATCGCCGGCATAGTCGATGCGTCCCGGCTCGAACGCGAAGGGGCGTTTGTGCGCCATCCAACCCGTGAAGCGCGGCTCGAGTTCCGGCCAAAGGTCGCGCCGCACGTACAGGTATCCAGCGCCCGGCCCACCGCAAAGCCACTTTACGGATCCGCCCGTGGCGAAGTCCAATCCGATCTCGCGCACGTTGACCGGCAGAGTGCCCGCGGACTGGTAAATATCCGCCAGCACCAAGGATCCCACGGCATGCGCGCGCGCGGTGATGGCCGCCAGATCCTGCACGAAGGCGCTGCGGAAAATCACGTGCGATACGCATACCAGCTTGGTGCGCTCGTCGATGGCCGCCAGCAGGCGCTCCAGCGGTACTTCGATGCCATCGTCCGAACCGACCGTCACTACCTGCGCGCCCAACCGCTCGAGGCCATAGAGATTGTAGAAGTTCGATGGGAAATTCAGGCTCTCGGATACCACCCGGTTGCGCTCGCCGGACCACTCCAGGCACGACAGCACGATGGCCAGGCAGGTCGACACATTGGGATGCATCACGACTTCGCCGGGCCCCGCGCCGATGATGCGACCGATCAGGTTGCCAACGTCGATCGGCATCTCCCACCAGCCCTCTTCCCAGGCGCGGATGCCGCGCGTGGCCCAGACGTCGGCGTATTCCAGCAGATTCTCCCGCGTGCGCCGGGGCATGGCGCCCAGCGAGTGACTGATCATGTAGACCGTCTTATCGAGGATCGGAAATTCCTTGCGCCACTCCGGCAAATTGTCCATGGGACTCGCTTGACTGAAATTTTACCGTAGCATCGCCTTGGAGGGCGGCCAATCATGGCAGAATTGCCCGCCTTCCATTAGTGGCCCTGCTCCATAAGGCCGATCACGCCCAGCAGCGCACCCCAGTGATAGTAGGCATCGCTGCTGGTCACATCGTTGCCCGCGCCCGTGATCGAGTTGTAGTTTTCGTAGATCGCCCGGTCGCTCTGCCACGACTTCATCAGCAGATTGTACGAGCGGGCGGCAAGATCCGCACGCGCCGGTCCCAGATCGTAGTTGCGCATGCCCAGGTAGACCAGAAAATTCATCGGTCCCCAGATGCGCCCCCGCCAGTAGTTCTGATCCTCGAAACCGGGCGCGTTGCGCGCAATCGAAGGCATCACCCACTCGCCGTGAAACTCGCGCGGGTTGAAGTAATGGTCGCGCACCATGCGCGCGGCCTGCTCCGCGGTGGCCACCTTCGCGATCAACGGATAGAAATTGGTCGGCGACAGCCGCGGCGAGCTTTCTCCGGTGTCGGTGCGCTTGTTCAAATAGATGCCCGCCGGCTCGTCCCACAGCGTGCCCAGGGCCGCGGCATACTTGTCGCCGCGACCGAGCAATTCGCGTTGGTCCGCGGGCTTGCCCAACACGGCGGCGATCTCAGCCAGCGCGCGGCAATCGGCCACGTACAGTGCGTTCAATCCCACGTCGGCCATTTCCAGCCGGTTGGTGCTCTGGTTGAACGGCACGCCGTCGTACATGGGCGAGTTGTCCAGCCCCGACTCATACAGCGCAGCTTGAAAATTGTGGAACGTGCCGTCCACAAGCTGCGGCTCGTTGTCCGAACCCCAGGCCAGCAGCCCGTGAGTATCGCGGGCGCCCGGCCACCAACGGTTCCAGCGCAGCAACTCGTCGTAGACTTCAGCAAGGAACCACCGCTCCTTGTGGCGCTTGTAGATCTCCAGCACCATCAGGCTGCCCACCGGCGGCTGCGAGCGATCGTCGGTCTGAATGCCATAGGCCGACGACGCATTCGGCACGAAGCCGCGGCGGGTGACGCCTTTGGTTACCTCCACGGCGTTGGCGAAAGCCAGATCCCGGTTGTACAGACTGTACATGAACGAGGCAAAGTACGTGTCCCAGTCGAACAGCACGTAGCCGCCCCAGTTCGCGCTCCACATGCGGCTCACCGGAGAGATGGCGCGGTCGTTTTCCGGGTCGTAGGTCAGGTTCCATCCAAGAATCGTCTGCATGGCGGTAAAGACTTCGCGCGCCTCTCCGTAATTTGCCAGCCGCTGCATGTGTGCCGCGCGATGCGCTTCGACAATCGCGGCCACCTGTTCCAGCGTCTTTTCCGGACCCGTATACACCCCGATGCGCCCCTCCAACTCCACCGAAAGATAGGGCGCGTTGGCCGTCACGAACGGGTCGTTCATTTCGCGCGCCGTGGTTCGCACTGCAAAGGCGCGGCCGCCTTCGCCCCCCGGCTGCGCTCTCAGCACGGTGCCATCGCGCCGCACGGCGCCCGGCCGGTTCCAGTAGTAGCCCGTCTCCACGATCAGGTGCTCGGCGCGCAATGCCGCGCGCTTCTCCACGCTGATGAGGATGTATTCCTCGCCGTTCTCGGTCGCGCTCCGGACGTTCGCGACGTTTTTGGAATCGGCGCCGCCCGAGTTCCATTCCAGCGTGAGCTCGGTATACGAGCCGTCGTCGGCATGCGGTCCCAGGCGAATCTTCTCCGGCCGCCTAGCCGTCGCATTGGCCTGAAAGAACGTGTTCTGGTAGCCATGGCCCATGCCCGCGCTCTTCAGGCCTAGCGTCAGCGCGAAGCCGTCGGGCACGTGGACGTGCGCCAGGACACTGTTCGCGCTCCACGTGTTCCAACCGCGGCACAACCTCTGTTGCAGCGCACGATACTCGGCAGTGCGCAACACCCGCGCAAGGTGTTGCGCCGGGGCTGGACGGGCCGCGCCGGTACACAGGGCGGCCGCGGCGCAGAGAGACATCCATGGCTTGAGCATGGGCTTGTGCATGACGGAAGAAACCTCTTATATCGCATCCTGCGCGGGTATGCAATTCCCGTGCTACATTTCTTTGAAGGAGCAACCATGACCGAAGATCAACCACGAGATATCGCGCGGCGCGATTTTGTAGCCCTCTCAGTGTCGGCGGGCCTGGCGGCGTCGGCGCTGCCGGCCGCGGCGGCGCTGGCCATCGTAGAGGCCGACGTCGAAATCAAGACTCCCGATGGAACCTGTGACGCTGCCTTCATGCACCCTAAGGCCGGTTCCTATCCAGGCGTGCTGATCTGGCCCGATGCATTCGGTTTGCGGCCTGCGATGCGCGACATTGGCAAGCGTCTGGCCGCCGAAGGATATTCCGTCCTGGTGCCCAACCCGTATTATCGCGTTTCCAAAGCTCCTTTCACGAGTGCCTCGAATTTCAACTTCCAGAATCCGGACGACATGGCGAAGCTCCGGCCGCTGATGGCGTCGGTGAACGCGCCCGGCAACGGTGAAAAGGATGCCGTCGCCTACGTGGCGTTCCTCGACGCGCAAGCTGAAGTGAACAAGGCGAAGAAAATCGGAACCCAGGGCTACTGCATGGGCGGACCGCTGGTGGTGAAGACCGCCGCGGCGCTGCCCGATCGCATTGGCGCGGGCGCGTCGTTCCACGGTGGGGGCCTGGTGACGGACAAACCAGACAGCCCGCACCTGCTTGCACCCAAAATAAAGGCCCGCATGTATTTCGGCGTGGCGTCGAACGACGATGCGCGTCAACCGGATGCAAAGGACAAGCTGCGGGAAGCCTTTGCCGCCGCCAAGGTTTCCGCCGAAATCGAAGTGTATTCGGGAGCTCTGCACGGCTGGTGCGTCCCGGATATGCCCACACAGAATGGCGCGCCCATTTACAACAAGCCCGACGCGGAGCGCGCTTGGAGCAAACTCATCGCTTTATACAAAGCGGCCCTGGCCTGAACCAAAATACCGCGTGGGGCAGGCTCGCAGCCTGCGGCGGCCTCGTAGGCCGCCGGGCCGCCTCAAAGCAATTCAATCCTGAATTCTGGGATAATGTGTGAACCGATACTATCGCACCGTGTCCTCGGATGACCTTGCCCTCCGCACCTGCCGACGTAGCGCTTGCCCGCCGGGATTCCAGACGGCTTCAGACTCGGGCGGCGCAGGTTCGCCTGCTGTATGGCAATTCGAGCTTGGGAGTTGGAGTCACTCTGGTTGCCGCGACCGTCTTAGGCCGCCTGCAATGGGGTGTTGTTCCGCACACTGTCATCCTCGGTTGGTGCCTGTACATGTTCCTGGTGTCGGTGGCGCGGTTCACGCTGGGACGGCGCTATTGGCGCACCAAGCCGTCGAACCTGAAGGCGGCCGGGTGGGGAACTGCATTCGCCATCGGCACAGGCTTGGCGGGAGCTGGTTGGGGCGCCGCGGGTATCTTGCTCTACCCGGAGGCGCACCTTGCGAATCAGGTCTTCCTCTTTTTCATTCTCGGCGGGATGATGCTCGGCGCAGCCTCCCTCCTGGCTCCCTGGCCCGCGGCGTTCCTCGCGTTCATCGTGCCGATGGGTCTCGCGCCTGCCGTGCGTCTGGTGGTGCAAGGCGACGAGGCCCATCTGGCTATGGCATTGCTGGCCATTCTCTTCACTGTCGCCACGTTGATCACCACGATCCGAATCCATCTGACCATCCGCTCATCCGTGAGCCTGCAGTTTGAAAACCAGGATCTGGTCGAGAATCTGCGCGATGCCAAGAGCCATGCCGAGGCGCTGAACCAGCAACTGGAGGCTCGGGTTGCGGAGCGCACCGCCGAACTGCACCGGTCGACTGAGCAATTGCGCGCTGAAATTTCACAGCGTGAACAGATTGAAGAGGAGTTGCTGCGCGCGCGCAAGCTCGAATCGCTGGGCGTGTTGGCGGGTGGCATCGCGCATGACTTTAATAATTTCTTGACGGTGGTCCAAGGGAATATCGAGATGGCCAAGCTGGCGCTAGGCCCGGACGAACCCGTGCAAGCCATACTGGACCAAACCGCGCGCGCCTGCCAGCGGGCCACATTTCTGTCCTCTCAATTATTGACCTTCGCAAAAGGCGGCGCGCCGGTCCGCCGCTTGGTTTCCATTGCAGGCCTGCTGATGGATGCGGTCCACTTAGCGCGCGCCGGCGCGCAGACCAGCATTGATGTGAACATCGCGGAGGACCTCCGGTTTGCCGAGGTCGACCCGGGCCAGATCGGACAAGTCCTCCACAATATCCTGCTGAATGCGCGGCAGGCGATGCCGGAAGGCGGAATTATCGAGGTTAGCGCTTCCAACCTGGTAGCCGGGGATGGTCTGGCCGCGCATGCCCGCGTGCGGATTTCGATTCGGGATTATGGGTGCGGCATACCCGCCGATATCCTCCCGCGTATCTTCGACCCATACTTCACTACCAAACCCGGCGGTAGCGGCCTGGGCCTGGCGACGGCATATGCCATCGTCGCGAAGCACGGCGGCAGTCTCTCCGTGGAATCGCGGCCCGGCGAAGGAACGACATTCACTATCGACCTGCGCGCCTCGGCAGATAGACCCGCGCGGCAGGCCCCGATGGCCGCCCCTATCCAGGCTGGTACGGAGCGGTTACTGGTAATGGACGACGAAGAGGCGCTTCGCAAGCTGCTGGAAGCCGTTCTGACTAAGCTCGGCTATACCGTCGAGACTGCCCGGGACGGAGCCGAAGCGATTGCTCTATGCGAAAATGCCATGGCTTCGGGCCGGGGTTTTGACGCCGCGCTGCTGGACTTGACCGTAAGGGGCGGCATGGGAGGCGTGGAAGCCGCCGCCAGACTTAAAGAGTTGGATCCATCCTTGAAGCTGATTGTTTCCAGCGGCTACGCGGACGCGCCCGTCATCTCGGAGTTCCGCAAATACGGCTTTGACGAGGTGATCCCGAAGCCCTGGGGGATGACCCAAGTGGGTGAAGTCTTTCGCCGGGTGTTGGTGCCGGCCGACCGCAACGCGAATTAGCATGCCCGGCTGCCGATGTCTGTAACCTCCACCGTACCGAAGCGCGCGCGCGGCAGGCGGTCGAGGCCGCGGCCCGTTCCGGCGAGGTTCCTGGCGCTGCTTTTCCTCTCCGCTGCCGGAATCGGTGTGGCCACGGTTGTGCTTCAGTCCCAATACACCCTCACGCTGCAATCGCCGTTCCGCATCAGGTTTCAATGGCCCCTGGTGATTGCGCCGCGGATTTCGCCGGAGGAAGCCGGCGCTGCCCAAGCCGACCAATCGGGCCGAAAGTTGACGGCCTACCAGCAATACGCATGCAACAAATTCGGTCCGGCCTGCCGCATCGCATTAGCGGTACAACGCGCTGAAAACCCGCGCGGCGCCTGCGAGATCTACCACTACAACTCCGACGGCACTTTGGATTGGGGATATTTCCAGATCAACACGGTACACTTGAAGCGCGCGGGCGTCAATCTTCGGGACCTGCTGGACTGCAAGGCGAACATCGACTTCGCGTACAAGCTGTACACGGAGAGGGGCTTTGAACCGTGGACCACGTTCAACAGCGGCGCTTATCGTCAATTCCTCAGGAGATTCTGATCGAGGTTTAACCAAGGTTTAGCCATGAACAAACGCACCTTCCTCAATCTGCTATCGGCCGCAGCCGCGAGCCCTGCCGCCGCGCCCCTCGCCGCCTGGATGGAGACGCAGAAGTTGACGAACTGGGCCGGCAACCTGACCTACGGCACGGACCGCCTGCGCGAGGCTGCCTCGGTCGAGCAGATCCGGTCGATTCTGCGGTCGCAGGATAAAGTGAAGGTGCTGGGCACCCGCCATTGTTTCAACGCCATCGCGGACAGCCGCTACAACCTGCTGTCCCTGAAACCGATGCACGAGGTGGTGGCGCTCGACCTCGCCGCTCGCACGGTGACCGTCGATGCAGGCATTACGTACGGCCAGCTCTGCCCGTATCTCGACAGCCATGGTTTTGCGCTGCACAACCTGGCTTCCCTGCCCCACATTTCGGTCGCCGGCGCCGGCAGCACGGCCACGCACGGCTCGGGCGAGAAGAACGGCAACCTGGCCACGGCCGTCTCCGCCCTCGAAATCGTCACGGCGGCAGGCGATGTGGTGAAGCTCTCGCGCAAGGCCGATGGCGATTTCTTCGCGGGAGCCGTGGTTGGGCTCGGCGCGCTTGGCGCGATCGCCCGCATCACCCTCGATATTCAGCCTACCTATATGGTGCGGCAGTACGTGTATGAGGACATGCCGCTGGCCCAAATCAAAGACCACTTCGATCGGATTCAGGCGAGCGGCTACAGCGTCAGCCTCTTCACAGACTGGCAGAAGCAGCGGATCAAAGAGGTCTGGATTAAGAGTCGCGTTGGAGACCAACCGGCATTCGCGGCGCCGCCTGAGTTTTTCGGCGCAAAGCTTGCAACCCGGAATCTGCATCCGATTGCGGAGCTATCCGCCGAGAACTGCACCGAACAGATGGGAGTACCCGGCCCCTGGTACGAGCGGCTGCCCCACTTTCGCATGGGTTTCACTCCCAGCGCCGGCAAAGAGCTCCAGTCGGAATACTTCGTGCCTCGGCGCAATGCCGTGGACGCGATCCTGGCGGTGGAACGGCTGCGCGACCAGATCGCACCGCACTTGTTGATCTCCGAAATCCGCACCATCGCGGCCGACGATCTGTGGATGAGCACTTGCTACAAGCGTCCCAGCGTAACGATCCACTTCACCTGGAAGCCGGACTGGCCCGCGGTCAAGCGCCTGCTGCCTGTCATCGAAAGGGAACTCTCCCCATTTGAGCCGCGCCCTCACTGGGGCAAACTGTTCACGCTGTCAGCGGCCGGTATCCGGTCGAGGTACGAAAGGCTGGGCGATTTCATCGCGCTGGCCGGGAAATACGATCCGGGCGGTAAGTTCCGCAACGACTTCCTGAACACTTACATCTTCACCGCCGGAGTGTCATAGTAAACTTATGTCCGTGTCAGTCGAAAACCAAGTAGTCCTGGTGGTCGGAGCTTCCAGCGGCATCGGCCGCGAAACGGCGGTGCTGTTGGCGCGAGCGGGCGCGCGCGTCATGGCATCGGCCCGGCGGGAGGAGCGCCTGCGCGAACTGCAGGAATCCCTGGCGCGTGAAGGCCGCGCCGTGGAAATACTCCCCGCAAATGCCGCCGACGCAACTCAAATGGAACACCTCGCGCAACGCACGCGCGAGCGCCTGGGCGAGATCGATATCATGGTGTTCGCCACCGGGATCAACGTCCCCGATCGCTCCATGAAGCGCCTCACCACGGAGATTTGGAACCAGGTGGTGAGCGTCAATCTGAACGCGGCTTACTACATTACCAGAGCCGTGCTTCCGGCGATGCGTGAAAGAGGCGCCGGCCATTTGATCTACATTTCCTCGGTATCCGGCCTGTTCGCCGATGTTTCAGGCGCGGCCTACCAGGCTTCCAAGCGCGGTCTGCTCGGGCTGGCGCACGCCATCCGCTTCGAGGAAAAGGAGAACGGCATTCGGACCTGTGTGGTCTGTCCAGGCCTCGTCGATACCGAGATCCTGGACCGCCGTCCCGTGAAGCCCTCCGCGGAGCTCCTGGCGAAGGCGTTGCGTCCCGAGGACGTGGCGGAAACGGTGCTCTCGGTCGCCAGCCTGCCCCCGCGCGTCTGCGTTCCGGAGATGCAAGTGGTGCCGACGTACTTGTAGCCTCTCCGGCCGCAAAACGTGTTAATCTCGATGCGGCATGAACCTCCGAATATCCGTTATAGCCGCCGGCTTAACGGCCAGCCTGTCCGCCGCGCCGCGGAATGTCTCGTTCGCGCCGCCGCCCGCCGTGGTCGACGCCTATGATTTCGTGGAAATCACCGCTACCGTGGACGCCCCGGATGCACACAACCCCTTTGTGGATGCCCGCCTTTCCGGCGAGTTTGGGGCCGCCGGCGGCACGCAGCACTGGCAAGTTCAGGGCTTCTGCGACGAGATGGACGGTCACGTCTTTCGCATCCGGTTCATGCCTGCCGCCCCCGGCGATTACACTTACTCGGTGACTTACCGGCAAGGGAGTTTCACGCAGATTGCCGCAGGCTCGTTCCACGCCCGCGACGCCCACCGGCGCGGACCCATTCGCGTGGACCCGCATTACCCTTGGCATTTCATTTGGGAAGGGACCGGCGAGCACTATTTCTTTAATGGCACTACTGCATACTGGCTGGTGGGCTGGCGCGACGACCGCATCATCCGGTATAGCATCGATCGGCTCCATAAGCTGAAGATCAACCGGCTGCGTGTGACTATCGCGGGACGCACCAATACATTTTATGGAGAACCGGTTATGCCGGGGGAGAACTTTACGGTGAACCTGGGAGCTTGGCCGGCCCGCGACCGCAACGATTTTTCACACCCCGATTTCGACTACACCAGGTTCGATGTCGCCTACTGGCGGAAGTTTGAGCGCATGCTGCGTTTCGCCCGCGACGAGGACATGATTATTTCGCTGGTGCTGGACATGAACGACAGCAGGGTCCATCCGGCCGCGGGCAGCGAAGACGAGCACCGATTCATTCAATACGCGGTGGCGCGTCTCGGCGCCTTCTCCAACATCACTTGGGACCTGGGCGACGACCTGGACAGCTTCCGCGACGAACCATGGACGCACGCCACTGGTACGCTGATCAAGCAGTGGGATCCCTACCGCCATCTGGCGACCAGTCACCCTGTGGATTACCGCCGACAGGACCGCGCCTCGGATTGGTTCGACTTTACCTCATACCAGGAATGGTCCCGCAAGCAGCACGCCTTGATGCTGGAATCGCGGGAATTGCAGAAGAAGACCGGGCGAATCATTCCGCAGACGAATGAAGAATACGGCTATGAGGATCACTATCCCCTGTGGGCCGCGCCGGGGTCGGACTCGGCGGACGCGTTGCGCCGCACGGCTTGGGACATTGCCATGGCCGGGGGGTATCAGACCAGCGGAGAGTCCGCGCGGCGGGGGACCAACATCTGGCCGGACACCGGCGGCGGATGGATGAACGGCCGGGGCGACGACACCATGACCATGTTCCAGGGCTACGCGCACATGGTGGACTTCTTCACCACCTTCGAATGGTGGAAAACAGATCCGCACGACGAGCTGGTGGATGGCGGCAACTATTGTCTTGCCGACCTGGGACAGACCTACGCAATCTACCTTCCGCACGCGGGCCAAGTAACGGTGCGGCTCGCGCCCGGTAGATACAAGGCCGCATGGTTCGGCGCGCTCAGCGGAGAAAATGTGGCTCTTCCCGAGGTGGAAGGCCCCACCTGGACTTCCCCGCCCGCGCCCGATCGTAATGATTGGGCGATTCTGCTGCAACGACGCCGCTAACCCCCCTCGTGCCGATGCACATGCGGGTGAGGCTGCAAGCCGCCTTCTCCGTGCGCATGCACGTGCGCGTGCGGCCGCATCAGCTTGGCGCGCTCCAGCAATTCCACGTCATGCAGAATCTCGAGCGGCGTGCCCGCGCCCGCCACGCGGCCGTTGGCGAAGACGTAGCAGCGGTCGGCGACGTCCTCAAGCGTATCCAGATCGTGCGTGGCGACGATCACCGTCTTCGAGCCATGGCCGCAGGAAACCAGGAAATCGACGATGCGCGCCTGGCTGCTGGGATCGAGCGCCCCGCTGGGTTCGTCCAACAGCAGCACTTCCGGATCGAGCACCAGCACGGACGCCAGTGCGACGCGCTTCTTCTCGCCCCCGGATAGGCGATGCGGCGCGCGATCCTGTAAGTGCACGATGTCCATGGCGCGCAGCACTTCTCCCACGCGCTCCCGGATCTTTTGCGCCGGCCAGCGGAGCTGTAAGGGGCCGAAGGCCAGTTCATCGAATACGCTGGGGCAGAACAATTGCACGTCCGCATTCTGAAAGACCAGGCCGACGCGGCGGCGGAAGCGGAAGAAAAACTCCTCGTCCTCGAGGCGCTGTTCGGTCAGGCTCTCTCCAAGGAACGAAATCTCGCCTATCTCGGGGAAGCACAGTCCGGCCAGCAGGCGCAGCAGTGTCGATTTACCCGAACCGTTGGCGCCCAAAAGCGCCACGCGTTCCCCGCGCTTCACCTGCATCGAGAGGCAACTCAACGCCGCCACCTGGTTGTACCGGTAGGACACTTCGCGGACATCGAATGCCAGTTCAGTCATCGGCCCAGCCATACCGCCAATGTGGCGGCGCCCACGAAGGCCGCCAAGCGCAGCCAGTCGTGCGGGCCCATTTGCAATTCGTCGAGCAGCCGGATTTCGCCGCGAAAGCCGCGCGCCTGCATGGCCAGGTGTACCTCGCCGCTCACCTGCAAGGTTTTGCCCAGCAGCACTCCGGCGCTGGCCGCGGCCAGACGGCGGCGGTCGGCCGGCTCCAACACGCCCACGATGCGGCTCTCCCGCGATTCGAACATATCGCGCGCGGTGGCCAGGAACAGGAACATATAACGATAAGTCATTCCCAAGATGGCGACCAGCACCACGGGCGTGCGGAAATACCGTAGCGCCCGCAGCAGGCGCGTCCACAGCGTAGTCAGGATCAGCAGCATCGACAAGGTGGCCGCCGTTTCGGCGCGCAGAATCAGGAAACCGGCGCTGCGCAATCCCTGTTGCGTGACCGGCCACTCCAGCCAGGGTACACGCCACACGGCGGCGCCGGGCGTCAAGAATATCGCGGGCAGCGCGATGGTTCCAGTAAACGCCAGCACGGCCAGCCAGACGCGCGCCGTCAGCAGCCGGATGGGGATGTGGGAGGCCAGCGCTAGAAACACGGCCAGGGCCAGAATAGCCGCCAGCACCGCGAGGCGATGGACGGCCACGGCGGCGGCAATCAGCGCGCCGATGCCGATTAACTTCACACGCGGGTCGAGACGCTGCAGGAAGCCGTTGGTGGCGGCCATGTCCTCGGCGAACAGGGCTTGCCCGGTGGCTTCCAGCAATCCGCGCGCGGTCTTTTCGACAAAGCCTTTTCGGCGGCGGCGTCCAATGGCGGTAGGCGGCGCCGGACGACGCCCTAGTATCCAGTTCAACAGCAGCGCCGCGCAGACGATCAGTCCGACGCCCACCATGGCGGAAACGAAATAACCGAACGCCGCGCCGCGGATAAAGGACGGCGCGTAACGCGACAGCGGCGCAGTCCAAATCGTGGAGAGGCGCTCCAATCCGCGGGGCGCGGTGGGCGGCGGCGCGAGGTTGCGCGATGCTACGGCGATTTCGCGGCGTGCTTGTGGATCGGAAAAATCCCGCGCGCTCCACTCACCCCAAGCGCTGCCTACGGCCAGAATTCCAAGTGGAGTGAGGATCAGAAGCGCCGCCAGCGCCAGCCATAATTTGCGCGCCGTGGGCAGCCGGAGGGCATGGCGCACCGGTTGGATCGCGTCGCGGAAAGGCCCGGCATCCGGCGCAGTCTGGCGCAGCAAGCCCGGATCGGTGCGCTGCAGATACGCGACCATGCCCGACGAGATCACCAACTCCGCCAAGCCCGCCAGCGTCAAGTGTCCCAGCATCATGGCGGGAACCGCGATGCGCAGCGGATAAGGCGCATAGAGCGGCGCTCCGGAGGCATCGTGAAACAGGAGGGGCTGAATGCCGAATTCGATGGCCGCGCAGAGGGCCGCTACGTTGATGGCCGCGTAACCCGCGAGCCCGGCAGCCGCCACACGACGCGCGGAGCCGAGGGCCGCCCGCCAGGCCACCAGCCGGTACGTGGCGTAGCCCACCAGGGATCCGGCAATCGCCATGTTGAAGCAATTCGCGCCCAGCGCCGTGATGCCGCCATCGCCAAAGAATACGGCTTGAATCGTGAGTGCGATGGAAATCGCCAGGATGGAAGCCCACGGCCCCAGGACGATGGAGGCGACCCCCATGCCCACCGCGTGACCGGTGGTGCCGCCGGGCAGCGGCAGGTTGAACATCATCACCACGAAGGAAAACGCGGCAAACAGAGAGATCAGCGGGATCAGCCGCGCGTGCAAGGCGGACTTCACGCGCCGCAGCGCGATGTACCAAAATGGCGCGGCGGCGGCGGCCATGCTGGCGCACGTCGAGGGACTCAAATAGCCATCCGGAATGTGCATCGTTCGCCGCTGACTGGCAGCATAGCACGAATGTAATCTTCGTGCGATTGCGAAACATGGCATCATGTTGCGTATGAAGTCGCCATCGAAAACGATCCCGCACGCGCTCGCAGCCATGCTGTTGACCGGCGCCATGGGCGCCGCACAAATTCCGCGCCTTTGCAACACGGGCCAGACTGCCAAAAACTTCGCCGGTTGTACAGGCGCCCTGGTGTCCCCCAATCCCCTCGGCGGCGGTCCTAACCGCGACGGCAACTGGTGGGTGTCTTATCCTCATCCCATTTCCGGTGCAGAAGCTCGAGACCCCTGCTCGTTGAAACTTATCAGCGCTTATGTAGACACGCCCAACGCCGCCTGGCTGCCGAATAGCGCCAGCACTGCATCGGAATGGATTACGCCTTATGATGGAGAAGACGACCGGCAGGCCGGATATTACGTCTACGCGACTTTTTTCCCCATCTCCGACTCGCCCTCGCCCATCGGTTTCACCATTAATGGCCAACTCGCGTCCGATAATGCGACGGTCGGTATCTACCTGGGAACTCCGGCGGGTGTCACCTCCTGCCCGCTTGTTTCGGGCCAGTCGTTTCCAGTCAATCCCGCCAGCCTCGAGAGCGGTGACTCCCAACAGTGGTGGCCGTTCAGCTTCACCAATCCCGAGCCGCTGGCCGTGGCGAGCCCGGCCGTCTTGTATTTTGTCGTAAGAAATGGCCATACGCCAGACGGCGGGTCGCCTACCGGCTTGAGAGTCGAGTTTTTCCCGACTTCTTCGTTCCAGTATTGACTCTGAACGTCCGCAGGACGGGCTAAACCGCGTCGGAGATGCTGGTGAACGAGAAGTCCTTCACCACGATCGGCGGCGCGATCATCCCCTGGCCCTCGCCGCCGCGTACGCGCACCGGAGTACCCAGCGCAACCGTGTTCTTCAGCATCTCCACCGGACTTTGGTTGAAGCGAAAGTTCATCACCGGCGCGGTGACCTTGCCTTGCTCGATCAGAAAGACGCCGTCGCGCGTCAGGCCAGTCACCTGCATGGTCTGCGGATTGACCACCCTTATATACCAGAAGCGCGTGATCAGCAGCCCGCGATCCACGGCGGCAATCATATCGGCCAGGCTCTTTCCGCCGCCTTCCAGCACCAGGCGATTCGGGAAGGGTGTGGGCTGCTTGCCGGCTTTGCCGGCCCAATAGCGATCGTAGACCAGGTTCTTCACCACGCCGTTTTCGATCCAGGCGATCGGCTCGGCGGGCAGGCCGCCGCCCCCGCCTCCGCCACCAACGCCGAAGCCGCCTCCACCGCCCCAGGGCAGCGCCGAGTAGAGCTTGTTGAAGGGATCCGACCGCAGCGTGACGAATTCCGGGAACAGTTTCTCGCCGGCCAAGGTTCCGCCGCCAGGCTTGCTCAGGAAGCTGCGGCCCTCCTCGGCGGCGCGCGCCTGCATGCCGAATCCCATCATCTGCACCAGATCGCCCGTGGCTGTCGGTTCCAGCACCACGGTGTACTTTCCCGGATCGAGGCGCTTGGGCTCCTTCCATCGCAAACACTTGTCGATGGCCGTTTTCGCCACGGCAGCGCCGTCGATGCTCTCAATGCGCACGGCCGGCTGCGAGGCCCACCCGGAACTCGTTCCCGCGGCATTGCGGACGGTCGCCGAAAGGCCCGCGTCGGTGAGCCGCCCATATCCGAAATTGCCTTGTTTATTGGCGATGGCCGCCGTTTCGGCCGCGCGCTCGAAGAACCCCGCCGCCACCAGATTGTTCGTCTTGGCGCCGTCGATGATGGCGCGAATGTGCGGAATCATCGCCTGGTTGCGCGCGCCGGCGGTGCTGGCGGCATAGTTCTCCAACTCGGCATACTTCTGCTTTTCGAGCGGCGGCACGCGCTCCGGGTTGGGCGGCGCGATCATGGCCAGCCGTTCGGTGCGCTTCACCGCCTCGCGCAACGAATCGTCGTCGAATTCGTCCACGCGCGTACTGCCGCTCTGGCCGTCGCGCACCGACGAAATCGACATCGACTGCTCCACCGTGAAGCCCGAAGTCGTCACATCGTTCAGCGCGAAACGGATGAACGCGTTTTCCGAGCTGTTCACGCTGATGTCGCACTCGGGAAAGGTGGAAAACGAGAGGGCCTTCTCGGTGATTCTCTGGGCTTGTTCTCTGGTAAGCATGGATTCGTCATCCTGGGACAGGCCAGGAGGCAGCCAGGAGGCCTGTCCTACCTTTAGTCAGTTTGAATCACATTCACCTGTCGGAAGCGCGCTGGCGAACAGCCGTGGCTGACCGAGTTGATCTGCTCAGGCTCTCCCTTGCCGTCGTTGGGCGCGCCCCACTGTTGCCAATAGCTGGGCCCGGCGATCTGGTCGAGAGACTGCCAGAAGTCCGTGGTGCGCGACTGGTACGCCACCCGAGAGACCATGCCCTGCTTCTTGCCGTGCTTGATCTCCCAAAAAGCATCGCCGCCGAACTGAAAATTGTAGCGCTGCTGATCGATGGAGAAGCTGCCGTCGCCGTCGATCAGGATGCCGTCGTCCACGCCGGAGATCAAGTCGTCGATATTGGTTCCGGATTTGCCCGGCTCCAGCCAGACGTTGGGCATGCGCTGGAACGGAACGCTGGACCAGTTGTCCGCATAGCAGCAGCCGCGCGATTCCCGCTCGCCGATCAGATGGGCCTGGTCGCGGATGGTCTGGTAATGTTTGAAAATGCCTTTCTCGATGATGGGAAACTTGGTGGCCTTCACCCCATCGTCGTCGAAGCCGGTAGTGGCCAGCCCGCGATCCGTAGTGCGATCGCCCCATATGTTCATCAGGTCGCTGCCCACGCGCAGCGTGCCCATCTTGTCCGTGGTCAGGAAGCTGGTGCCCGCAAAATTCGCCTCGTAGCCCAGCGCGCGATCCAGTTCCGTGGAATGCCCGATGCTCTCGTGAATGGTGAGCCAGAGGTGGCTGGGCATCAAGACTAGGTCTTTTTTCCCAGGCGTGACCGGCGGCGCGTTGAGGTGTTCGATCACCTCCGTGCGGATGCGCTGCGCGTTTTCTACCAGGTTCATCAGCGGCACATATTCGTACCC
>Ga0187867_10001468_pt1 | contig 20377 bp, 14 predicted proteins | sample June2016WEW_13_1_FD_132976 | JGI IMG/M metagenome (GOLD analysis project Ga0187867, IMG submission 132976) | Peatland microbial communities from SPRUCE experiment site at the Marcell Experimental Forest, Minnesota, USA - June2016WEW_13_10 | ecosystem: Environmental > Terrestrial > Soil >...
CTCGGCTCGCCTGGGTGGCAAGATGTCGGCCGACGACCTGGCGGAGTTCCAATCCGAATGGGTCGAGCCGGTCTCGACCGACTATCGCGGATGGAAGGTGTATGAGCTGCCGCCCAACAGCCAGGGCATCGCCGCGCTGGAGATGCTCAACATCCTGGAGATCTTTCCGCTGTTCAACTACGCGCCCGCCAGCCTGGAAGATCTGCACCTCAAGATCGAAGCGCAGAAGCTGGCGTACCAGGATCTGCGCCGCTACGTAGCCGACCCGCGTTTCGCGAAGCTGCCCACCTCCGGGCTGATTTCGAAGAGCTACGCGCGCGAGCGCGCCGCGCTGATCCATCGCGACGAGGCCAACTGCGCGCCGGCGCCGGGCAAGCCCACGGCGACTGCCGGCGACACCATCTATCTGTCGGTGGTCGATCGCGACGGCAATATCGCGTCTCTGATCCAAAGCGTCTACCTGAGCTTCGGATCGGGCGTAGTGGTGGACGAATACGGGTTCCACCTGCAGAATCGCGGCGCGCTGTTTGAGCTGGATGCAGAGCATCCCAACGCGCTCGAGCCGCGCAAACGGCCGTTGCACACCATCATCCCGGCCTTCATGGAGAAGGACAACATCCACATTGGCTTTGGCATCATGGGCGGTTACAACCAGGCGCAGGCGCACGCGCAATTCGTTTCCAACCTTGTTGACCACAACATGAACATCCAGGCGGCATTGGAGGCTCCGCGCTTCACCAAGCTGACGTTTGGCGGGTGCGACGTGATGATCGAGAACCGCGTGCCGGCGGGCGTGCGCGAGAGGCTTGCGGCGCGCGGGCATAATCTGGAAGTGCTGGCTGATTTCTCGGGCTGGATGGGCGGCGGCCAGGCGGTCCTGCACATGTCGGATACGGGTGTGAATTACGGCGCGTCCTCGCCGCGCAAGGATGGCGCTGCCGTGCCGGAAGCGCCGCCGTATTTCGGGCCGCATGCCCGGTAGTCGAGGGAAAGGCCGATTGACAATCGGCCTGCAGGTTGCCAACCTGCCTCACCGCTGGGTTCTGCCCCCACCATTGATATCTGCGCGCTAATACGGCGGCGCGAGACGCGTGAACTCGAACCGCATCGGGTCCAACCCGCGCCCCGCCAGTTGCCGCGCGCATTCCGGCACGCTATCGCCGATGGCCTCGATGCGCCGCAGCGGAAGATCTTCCGGCGTGTAAATCTCGAGCGCGATGTACTTGCCCGTGAGGGCGCGGCGCTCGTAGAGGTCCAGACGATCGGGCGAACGGCCGATGGCCCGTTGCGGTTCTTTAACGGCGGATGCGATCACGGCTGGGTCCTAGAACATCAAGTGTAACGCGACTTGCAGAATGCGCGGCGCCGCTGTCGTCGAGATTTGGCCGAAGGTCAGGTCCGATATGCTCGTATCGGGATTCGAGAACTGCGTGTGATTGAAAACGTTGAACGCGTCACCGCGCAATTCGAGTGTGGCCCGCTCCCGGATCTTGAATTTCTTGGCCAGCGCGAGATCCACATTCGTCGCGCCCGGTCCCCGGAAGGAGTTGCGCCCCAACGTACCGTAGGTATAGCCCGGAAGCTGCGAAGCGTCCTGCTGCGCGATGGAATCCAGGTTTAGCAGGCGGGTGTTGGAGAAATTGCCGGGATTGAAATAGTAGTTTCCCGCGTTGCCATTGATAGTCTGAAACGACTTCGGGTTCAGGATGCCCACCGAGCTGCCCACCAGGTCGGCCCTGACATAGCCCGCATCGCCCGCGCCGGAGGGTCCCGGGTCGCTGGGCGTGGTGTTCAGGCCCGCGTAAACGTCCAACGGAAACCCAGTGTGCCAGGTCACGATGGGATACAGGCTCCATCCCGAGGTGAGCGCCTTGGGCCCGCTTTGCCACAGACGATCGAAGGGCAGATCCCAGCCTCCCGACAGCACCAGCGCATTGCGGACGTCGGTGTCGCCCGAAGCGTAAAACTCGTTCGGGTTGTAATACGGCACGTTGCTGTTGCGCTGGCGGAACCCGGAAACGTTGTCCAGTTCGTGAGACCAGGTGTAGGCCAAGGTGAAGAAACTGGTACCCCAGCCATGCATGTTGCTGAGGGTCTTCCGCAGGTTGACCGTCATCCCATTATAGTTGGCGTGGGTGATGTTCTGGAATTCATCCAGGTAGCTGAAATTGCTGTAAAGCCGCGAATTCGTGCCCAGAGGAAACGGGTTCGCGTCCACCAGGCCGGTGAGCCCGTGTGCCTGGTAGCCAAGGTAGGAAAGCTCTACCACCATGTTTCCAGCCAACTGTTGCTGCAGCGAAAGATTGTACTGGTAAACATAGGGCGTACGCAGGTGCGGATCCACGAAGTACACGCCGCCGCCACCGAACGGGATGAACCCGGCGTTGGCAAAATTAAGGTCGCTGGCCGGCGCTTTGGATGGAAACGGATTGATGGCGCCGGCTGCCCCGTAGGGGTCCGACAGTCCCGCCGAGGCGCCGCCGCTGCTCCCCGCCGGGAAGATGTCGGCAAAACCGAAGAAGGGCGCCTGTCCGTTGAATTGCAGGTTGTCTTCGCCTTTCAGAATGTCGTAGAACACGCCAAAGCCGCCGCGCAGGCTGGTTTTGGAGTTGCCGAAAACGTCCCAGGCAAAACCGGCTCGGGGCGCCCAATCCTTGCGGTCGGGGAAATTGGAGCCTCGGGGTGCGCCGGGATCGCCGGGAAATACCAGATCCTCCGGAGCATTCGGGAAGCGCGTCGACTGCAAGCCGGGAATGAATGAGAACGTCCGCCCCTGCTCGTCGTATTTCGGCTGGGCGTACTCGTAGCGCAGGCCCAGCGTCAGGGTAAGGCGAGGGGAAACCTTCCAGGTGTCCTGCCCGTATCCCGCATACTGATCCGAGCGAATGTTGGAAGGCGCTTTGCCGAACTCGAGAAACTCATCCGGCAAACCCATCAGGAAATCCGCCAGATCGAAACCGGAGCCGACGCCCGTGCTGGGGCCGTAGAAGAAATACTCCCCATCCACATAAAAGTCGTACACCGTGTTGTTTTGATAGGGCGAAAAATAGAAGCCGAATTTCAAGCTGTGCCGGCCCTTGGTCCACGAAACATTGTCGTACAAAGCATAGGTATTATCGACTTCCCGCGTAGGGCCCTGCGGGCTGAAGCCCACCTGCATCCCGGTGCCAAGGAAGCCTATAATGGGTGGTCCGGTATTCTGGTCGGGAGTTATGTTGATGCCCAGCGCACTGGCATCGGGCTGCTTCGTCGCGGGGATAGCCTGGGTGTGATCCAGCCGTTGCGCGGTCACCCGCAGTTCGTTCAATAAGGCGGGCGTGAAGGTGTGCGTATAGTTCAGCGTCCCGGAAAAGATGTCGTTCCCGCTGGTGACCGGGAAGCCGGGTACGTCGGCGGCCGAGAACGGAGTGTACTGCGGATAAAGCTGGTGGGTGAAAGTGAAACCGATAGTGTCCCGGGTAGACGCGTTGTAGTCTAACTTGCCGAGGTATTCATTGTAGTTGGCAACGGCCGCAGCTTGCGGAAACAGGTATCCGGAGGCCGTGATGGGGATCAGGTTGTTGGCGAAATAAGCCTTGGCCACCGGATCGATGCGGTTCGGATCGATGATGCCCTGCGCGGCCAGGTTGGGATCGGACTGAAAGTACGGATTGTTCGCCAGGAAAGCCGCTACCTGAGCCTGTCCCGCGCTCCCCGAAAAATTGCCCTGCGCTTCCTGCGGCGTATAGACCGTGGTCTCGGACAACGCTTCCAGAGAGGTTTGCCGCTGGCCTTCGTACGAAAAGAAGAAGAAAACCTTGTTGCGGCCATTCACGATCTTGGGGATCACGATGGGGCCGCCGATGGTGCCCCCGAACTGGTTGCGCTTCAGCACTCCAACCGGCAGGCCCTGTTGGTTGTTGAAGAAGCTATTGGCGTCGAAGTCCGTATTGCGCACGTAGTCGTATGCCGTGCCATGCAGGGTATTGGTGCCGCTCTTGGTGACGATGCTCACGATACCGCCCGCATTGCGCCCGTATTCCGCCCCATAGTTGTTTTCCAGTACTTTGAACTCCGCCACGGCGTCCGGATTCGGGTTGGCCACCACTTCGTTTCCCAGCAGGCTGTTGTTGTTCCCGCCATCGAGCAAATAGGTGACCGAGTCCGTGCGCTGACCGCCAATACTATAGGATCCCGCCGCGCCCGAGTCGGGGTTGGTGGGCGTAACGCCGGGTTGCGTCTTGAGCAGGTCCAGGGTGTTGCGCCCGTTTAGCGGCAGTTCGAAGATTGCCTCACCGGTCACGACCGCACCCACGGTGGCGTTCTCCGTCTCCACCTGGCTGCCCGTGCTTTCCACTACCACCGTATCGGTCAACTTGCCGACGGGAAGCTGGATATCCACGCGCATGTTCTGGTTGATCTCCAGGGCATTCTGGGGCACCATCGTGACCCTCTCAAATCCGCTGGCGCTGGCGGTAACTTTATACTTGCCGATCGGCAGCGGCAGTGCTTGGTAGAAGCCCGAGGAGTCGGTGTGGATGTCCTTGCGGGAATTGGTTTCCAGGTTGGTTACGGTCACGCTGGCATTCGCCAGGACCGCGCCGGAGGGGTCGGTGACCACCCCCGTAATCTTGCCGGTGGCGTCTTGCGCCAGCAGGCAGGCCGGAAGCAGAAGCGCCCCCAGAATAAATGCACGTATAGCGCGAGAGTCGCTAATCATACCCTACCCCCTTGAAAAACTCCGTCTTGTGAGAATTTCAAGTAGATTAGCACGGGCAGGGGCCAACTAGCAAGCCTCTGTAGGGCAGGCTGCCAGCCTGCGGGCCGATTGGCAATCGGCCTTTTCCAGTCGCGGTCTCTAGCTGCCGCTGCTGCCGCTACTGCCGCTATCGCGCCGCTTCAGCGTAGGCCGTTCGTCCTGGTCGGCCGGTTGCTTATCGTTGTCGTCCACCGGGCCGGTTCCGCTGCCGGGGCTGCGCCGCAAGGTCGGGCGGCTCGGATCGTCCTTGCCCTTCTCCAACTTCTTGTGGTTGTGCAGCGAGTACAGGCGCGCCTTGACGTCGTTGAACTCCGAGGTGTTCACCACATACTCGGGCTTGGCTACCAGGATTTTTTCGATCTCCTTCTGGGAGGTCGCGATGCGGTCGTCGGTCATGGGGTGCGTCGCAAACACCTTGGCGACGCTGCCGGGCTTCCGCTTTTCCATGGTCTGAATCTTCTCGAAGAAGTCCACGAACGAGGTCGGATCGTAGCCCGCCTTGTACATGTACTGCAGGCCAAGATAATCCGCTTCGCGTTCCATGCTGCGCGTAAAGGCCAGGAATCCCATGGGGATGGCCAAGCTCGCGCCTTGATAGATGGCGTAACCGGTCCAGCCGCCGCTCATGATCATCACCGGAATCATGGCGATTTGGGCTAGTTCGCCGCGGGTAGCCTGCCGCGTGCCGTGGCGCGCCGCCACATGGGCGATCTCGTGCGCCATCACCCCCGCCAACTCGGATTCGCTTTCCGCCTTCAGGATCAAGCCCGAGTTCACAAAGAAGAACCCGCCCGGTAAGGCAAAAGCGTTTACCTCTTCGGAATCGAGCACCTTGATGGTGAACGGAACTTTGGCGTCGGAATTGCGCACCAGGTTCTGGCCGACCCGGTTCACGTACTCGGCGACGATCGGGTCATCGACGAGTTTCGCCTGGCGCTCGACCTCCTGCGCCAGCCGTTTGCCGAGAGCGATCTCTTTCTCCAGAGACCAGAAATTGACGCCTTTGCCCACGTCCCGATTGCCGATTTCGTCGGGATCGTTCTTCTTGTCGTCGGCAAAAGAGCAGTTTGGCAGCAGGGTGAAAGCTGCCAGAAGGGCCACGAGCACTGCTGAGAAGCGGTTCATGAGGGAACTCCCTTACTCTCACTATACGCCCAAATGGGTGTACCTGTATCGCAACACTGTATACGTACAGCGGGGCTGGCGGGTTGCGATGCTAAATCCAATACTGGTCACTTTGGTGGGGCAGACCATCGCACTTTGTGGTCTGCCGCCTTCCGGGAGCGTCGGCAGGCGACGGAAAACGATCGCCTGCCCCACCCGAAACATGCATTAAGTGAACAGCATTGGTCCTAAATCGCGCTGCTTGAACTGGAGCCGTCGCGCCGCTTCAGCGTGGGCCGTTCGTCCTGATCGGCCGGTTGCTTGTCGCTGTCGTCCACCGGGCTCGTGCCGCTGCCCGGACTCCGCCGCAGGGTCGGGCGGCTCGGATCGTCCTTGCCCTTGTCCAGTTTGCGGTGGTTGTGCAGCGAGTACAGGCGCGCCTTGACATCGTTGAACTCCGAGGTGTTGACCACGTACTCGGGCTTGGACACCAGAATCTTCTGAATCTCCTGCTGAGAGGCTGCGATGCGATCGTCCGTCATGGGGTGCGTCGAAAACACCTTGGCGACGCTGCCGGGCTTCTTCTTTTCCATGGTCTGAATCTTCTCGAAGAAGTCCACGAACGAGGTCGGATCGTAACCCGCCTTGTACATGTACTGCACGCCTAGGTAATCCGCTTCGCGTTCCATGCCTCGCGTGAAGGCCAGGAAGCCCATGGGAATGGCCAAGCTCGCGCCCTGCCGGACGGCGTAGCCGGCCCAGCCGCCCATGAAGAGCAGCGGAATCGTTGCGATGTTGATCAGTTCGCCGCGGGTAGCCTGCCGCGTGCCGTGGCGCGCCGCCACGTGGGCGATTTCGTGCGCCATCACGCCCGCCAGTTCGGATTCGCTGTCCGCCCTCAGGATCAAGCCAGAGTTGACGAAGAAGTACCCGCCGGGCAGCGCGAAAGCATTCACCTCTTCGGAATCCAGCACCTTGATGGTGAACGGAACTTTGGCGTCGGAATTGCGCACCAGGTTCTGACCGACCCGGTTCACGTATTCGCCGATGATTGGGTCGTCGACGATCTTGGCCTGGCGCTCGACTTCGTTCGCGAGTTGCTTGCCGAGGGCGATTTCTTTCTCCAGAGACCAGAAGTTGACGCCTTTGCCCACGTCCCGATTGCCGATTTCGTCGGGATCGTTCTTCTTGTCCTCGGCAAAGGAGCCACTTGGCAGAAGGGCGAGAACTGCCAGACACGCTACGGAGATCGTTGAGAGGCGCTTCATGAGTGCAAAACTCCTGTTACTTCACTATACGCCCAAATGGGCGCACCTGTACTGCTGGATCGTACTGGGACGCTGAACTGTATACGTGCAGGGTGGCTGGCGGGTTACTCCACTAAATCGCGCCGTTTGATTGTGGGGCGGCCGCCATCTGAAGAATCGTCAGCGGGCGCCCCGCTGCCCGGAGACCGGCGCAGTACCGGCCCGGTGGGATCTTTCTCCATGGAGCGCAGCTTGCGCTGGTTCTCAATAGCCAGCAGACGTCCGCGCACTTCCACGTATTCCGAAGTATTCACTACGTATTCCGCCTTCTGCGGCAGGATCTTCTGGATCTCGGCCTGGGTCTTCGTCAGCCGGTCGTCGTTCATGGGGTGGGTGGAGAAGACCTTGGCGATGGCGCCGGGCTTCCGCTTTTCGAGCGACGTCATCTTCTCAAACATGTCGATGGAAGCCGTCGGGTCGTAGCCGGCTGCATAGAGGTACTGCAAGCCCAGGTAGTCCGCTTCGGCCTCAAAGCCCCGCGAGAACGACAGGAAAGTCATGGGGATAGCCACGCCCGCGGCCTGCCGGATGGCATATCCGCCCCAGCCTCCCAGCAAGATCAGGGGAAGCGTGGCAATGTTGGCAACCTGCGCGCGGCAAGCCTGGCGGGTCATGTGGCGGGCGGCCACGTGGGCGATCTCGTGCGCCATGGCGCTGGCCATCTCGGCTTCGGTTTCCGCGGCCGTCAAAAGCCCGGTATTGACGAAGACGAATCCGCCGGGGAGCGCGAAGGCGTTCAGCGTGGGATCGTCGATCACCTGGAAGGTGAACGGCACCTTGGCGTCGGAGTTGCGCGCCAGGTTCTGGCCCATCCGGTTCACGTACTCGGTGATGATCGGGTCGTCCATCAGCTTCGCCTGGCGCTGGACCTCTCCGGCCAGTTGCTTGCCCATGGCGATCTCTTTTTCGATGGAGTAGCAATTGAAGCCCCCCACGTCGCGGTTGCCGATCTGGTCCGGATCGCTCTTCTTGTCATCGCCGAACGCGACGGTTAGGGATGCAATCAACAGCACCGCGCCGGCCCAGCCCAGCCGCATGACACGCCTCGTTAAGCGCATATAACGTATATTCATGATAATGGGTTTCGAAACGGTTGCAAAATCTCAGGACGAATTGTGGCTCCAGTACGCGGACGAGTTTCCCGTCCGCCAGCGCCTGGTCTATTTGAACCATGCCGCCGTGTCGCCTTTGTGCCGACCCGCGGCGGAAGCCATGCGCTGGATGGCTGCGGATGCCATGGAATACGGCAGTCTGCACTACGGGCAGTGGCTGGAGACCTATGAAGGCCTGCGGGTGGCGGCGGCGCGGTTGATCGGGGCCGCCCGAAGCGAAATCGCGCTGATGAAGAACACCTCCGAAGGCATCGCCACCATCGCCATGGGCCTGGACTGGCGAGCGGGCGACAAAGTGGTCGCCTTTCGCGAAGAGTTCCCCGCCAACTACTACCCTTGGAAAAGGCTGCAAGAGACTGGCGTACACGTGGAATGGCTCTCCTATCTCGATCCGCTGGACCGTATCGACCAGGCATGCCGCGGCGCACGCCTCCTGGCGATCAGCTTCGTGCAGTATCTGAGCGGGCATCGCGTGGACCTGGAAGCCATTGGGGAGATTTGCCATCGCCATGGGTGCGCCTTTCTGGTGGACGCCATCCAAGGGCTGGGCGCGTTCCCGGTGGACGTGCGGCGGGCGCACATCGATGCACTGGCGGCCGACGGCCACAAATGGCTGCTGGGGCCGGAGGGTTGCGGCATCCTGTTCGTTTCCCAGGAATTTCAAGAGTCCGTACGGCCCGTGGAATTCGGCTGGACCAACGTGGCGGGCTATGCAAATTACGCTTCGCGCGATATGACCCTGAGGCAGGACGCCGGCCGCTATGAATGCGGCACGCTCAACACCATTGGCTGCTATGGGTTGCGCGCGTCGATCGAGTTGCTGCTGGAGGTCGGCGTCGAAGCCGTGGCTCCGGCGGTCCAGCGGCTGGGCGATCTGGTCGCCGAGGGAGTTCAAGCCAAAGGGTATGAGGTGCTCAGCCAGCGGACGCCGGCCAACGGGGCGGGCATCGTCAGCTTCCGCAAGGCGGGCCTGGAGGCTGCGTCCATCATGCAGAAGCTAAGTGCTGCCGGCGTGACGGCTGCCCCGCGGCAGGGTTGGGTGCGGGTGTCGCCGCACTTCTATATCAGTCCCGACGATATCGGGCGCATGCTGGAGGCCTTGCCGTGACCACGCGTCCCGCGTCGTGGCTGGTGGCCGGTGGCTGGTGGCTGGCGAGTGGTTGCCTGGCGCTGGCAGCCGTTCCCTCCCCAGAAAGCTATTTCGGCCAGCGCATGGGCGCGGACCACCTGGTCCTCGAGTGGGACAAGGTGGTCTCCTATTTTCAGACGATCCAAACCAGTTCCGACCGCATCCGCGTGGATGAGTTGGGCAAGAGCACCGAAGGCCGCCCGTTCATCGCCGCCACCATCGCCGCGCCCGAGACGCTGCGCAGCCTGGACCGCTACCGCGAGATCCAGCGCCGCCTGGCCGATCCCCGCCTGACTTCGGAAGCCGAAGCCCAAAACCTGATCGCCGAAGGCAAGACCGTCGTCCTGATCACCTGTTCGATTCATGCCACGGAACTAGCATCCACCCAAGCCGCCGTCGAGTTCGCCTATCGCCTGCTCACCCAAGACACGCCCCGCGTCCGCGCCATTCTGCAAGACACGATCTTCCTGCTGGTGCCGTCGCTCAATCCGGATGGCGTCGACATCGTAACGCGCTGGTACCGACGCACCCTTGGCACGCCCTTCGAGGGCACAGGTCCGCCCGAGCTTTACCAGAAATACGTCGGCCACGACAACAATCGCGACTGGTACATGTTCACACAGAAGGAAACGCAACTGACCGTCGCCAAGTTGCACAACGTCTGGCATCCGCAGATCGTCTACGACGTACACCAGATGGGTTCCAACGCGGCGCGCATCTTCGTGCCGCCGTGGCTGGACCCCATCGAACCCAATATCGACGCCATCCTGATGCAGGAATCCAACATGATCGGAACGGCCATGGCGTCGGACCTGACCGCCGCCGGGCAGCAGGGCGTCGCCATCCACGCCATGTACGATTTCTGGACGCCGTCGCGGCACTACCAGGCGTTCCACGGCGGCATGCGCATCCTCACCGAATCGGCCAGCGCCAAACTGGCCAGCCCCATCACGGTGGAACCCGGCCAGCTCGAACGCGATGCGCTGGGCTACAACGCGCGCGAACGAAGCTGGAATTTCCTGGAACCGTGGCCGGGCGGCGTCTGGCGCTTGCGCGACATCGTGGACGACCAACTGATCGCCATGGAGTCGTGCCTCTACCAGGCGGCCTTGCATCGCGAAGAGCTGCTGCGGAATTTCTATAAGATCGGACAGCGGCAGGTGGCGCGCAAATCGCCGTGGGGGTTCGTGATTCCAGCCGAGCAGCGCGATCCGGGCGCTACCCGAAAGCTATTGGAGACGCTGGCGTTCGGCCAGGTGGAGATCGAGCATAATGGCAAAGGGGATAACGTCATCCGAATGGCGCAGCCTTACAGCGGCTGGGCCAAGGCGCTGCTCGAGCGGCAGCATTATCCCGACATGCGGCTCTATCCAGGCGGACCGCCGCAGCGCCCCTATGACGTGACGGCGCATACGCTCCCGCTGCTAATGGGTGTGCGGGTGGAGGCGGCCGAATCGCCGGTTGCCAGTTCGCCAGGCGCAGTCCCGGCGCTTACCCGCGGCCTGCATGCTTCCGACTGCCAAACCTGGAAGATGGTCAATGGACTTTGGGCTGCGGGAAGCGCCGTGTGGCGGAATACCGCTACCGGCGATTTCGCCCTTGCGAGCGAGGGAGCCGGATTTAAGCACGTCCAGCGGCCGCGTATCGGAATGTACCGCAGCTTCATCCCAAATAACGATGAAGGCTGGACGCGCTGGTTGCTCGAAGCGTTCGGCTTCGCCTACACCCGGCTCGAGAACAAGGAAATCCAGGCGGGCGGTCTGCGGAAACATTTCGATGTCATCGTGTTCCCCGATGCGAGTCCGGGGTCCATGGAAGACGGCTACCGTCCAGGGACCATGCCGCCGGAATTCACGGGCGGTCTGGAAACCAAAGGCGCGGATGCGCTGCGCGAATTCGCCTCCGCGGGCGGTACCCTGATCTTCCTGAACCGCGCCTCCGAATATGCCACGAGCCACCTTGGCGTGGCGGCCCGCAACGTGGTGCACGGCGTTTCCAATACCGAATACTATTCGCCCGGCTCGCTGCTGAACGCGCGCCTCGATACGCACCATCCTCTGGCGGCGGGCTTGCCCGATGATCTGGCCATCTGGTCCGAACTGAGCCCCGCTTGGGACATCCAGGGGAACGCGCAGGAAACCGCCCCGGTGCGCTATCCGGATGCGAATCTGCTCGCTTCGGGCTGGCTGCTGGGCGAGAAATACCTGGCTGGCAAGGCCGCCCTGGTGGATGCCCGGCTGGGCTCCGGCCACATCATTCTGTTCGGAATGCGGCCCCAATATCGCGCGCAAAGCTACCAAACGTTTAAACTGTTCTTCAACGCGCTACTCTATTAATTAATCTACGCACTTGCATTTGTCTGCCCATTCAGGCAAGCTGGTACGTTTCCTACAAGTTCATGCGGGTACGCGTTCTCTATCACGACCATTGCTTCGACGGCGCTGCTTCCGCCGCATATTTCACCCGTTTCATGCAGGGCGTTTTTTACCCTGAAGCGGAATATGTCTACACCGGGATGGCCCACAAGGCATCCCAACTGTTTGAGCCCAGCCTTTTCGATGGCGACGTCAACGCCATCGTGGATTTCAAATACTCGAGCGATCCGCGCCTGACCTGGTGGTTCGACCACCATCAGAGCGCCTTCCTCACCCCGGAAGACGCCGAGAACTACCGCCAGGACCACAGCGGCCGCAAGCTCTACGACCCCACGTACAAGTCGTGTACCTCGTATATCTACGCCACCGCCAGGGAGCGCTTCGGTTTCGCCGCCCCCGATCTGGATCAGCTCGTCGAATGGGCCAACATCATCGATGGCGCGCAATATCCCGACGCCAAGACCGCCGTGGAACTGGGCGCGCCGGCCATGAAGCTCACGCTGGTGATCGAGGGTGCGAAAGGGTCCGCGATGATCCACAAGATCATCGGCTGGATGCAGCACCGCAAGCTGGAGGACATCGCCGCGGAGCCGGAGATCCAGGCGCTGTTCGAGCCGTTGTACCAGCGGCACCTCGATTCGATGGGCATGATCGGCGGGCGCGCCACCGAGGACGACGGCGTGGTGTTCTTCGATCTCACGGGCTACGACCTGGAAGGCTACAACAAGTTCATCCCCTATTACCTGTTCCCGAATTGCACCTACACGGTGTCGGTAAGCCCTTCCAGCTTTCGCACGAAGATTTCGGTGGGATCGAACCCCTGGGCGCCCGAGGTGCCCAAGCACAATCTGGCCAGCATCTGCGAACGCTACGGCGGCGGCGGACATGCCCGCGTGGGCGCCATCAGCTTCGAGCCGGGCGCGCTGGAGAAGGCCCGCGCGGTGGCCGCCGAGATCGTGGCGGAGTTGAAAGGGTAGCACAGGCTTTAGCCTGTGTAGGACAGGCTTCAGCCTGCGGGCGGCGCGGGCCGGCTCACGCCGCTGGAGTTGCATCGCGCCGACACTTCGTTCATAATCGTAGTCAAGGCGCGGATGCTCGAAGAGCGTTCCGTTGCTCCCGAACCTCGTCACAGAGGGAGAAATTACCATGTCCCCTATTGCACACCGTACGATGCCGTTTAGCCTGCTGGCCGCCGCTTAATTTAAGTCGGCAGTTCGTCGGGCTTTCGCCCATCGTCTCAAACAAAACCAATGGATAGTCCTCTGCGCACTTTCTGTGCCTAGAGGACCGGTGTGCGTGCAATAGGGGAACATTTTGAGACAGCATAGTCGTGGCCGTAAAGGCTCACAGTTTATAGATCCAGAATTCGCTGAAGCTCTATACGAGGACAAGTCAAGCCACTCGTCTTCTGACCGTCAAGCCGAAAGGAAGGCACAGCAGTTCTGTCGGCAGGTGCAGCGGGCGCTGAACCTCGCGTTCGCGGAACGCAACGTTGGTGATGGCATCGACGATCTTTTCATCGAGGAGGTTCTTCCGGCCCTGGATTGTGGGCACCTCCTGGTGCGCGTGGTTATCCCAGCGGGCCTGTCTGTCGTCGATGCGATGGCTGCACTCGGGCGCGAGGCTCCGGGACTCCGCTCCGAGGTAGCCTCGGCAATCAGTCGGAAGCGGGCGCCGGAGTTGTGTTTTGTTCCGGCTTATCAGGAGGGGGGATGCAATGAGTGAAATGTCAATGGCCCCCGTTCGGACCTGGCTCGCGGCACCGATGGGGCATGAGGTTTCGGAGGCGCTAGAGCGCCTCCGTCGCGCCCCAGATGTACAACAGATCGCCGTAATGCCCGACGTGCATCTCGCCGCCGACGTTTGCATTGGTGTTGTTGTCGCCACGTCGCACCTGATCTATCCTCAGGCGGTGGGAGGCGACATTGGATGTGGCATGCTTGCCGTTGCCCTCGATCTTGACTCAACTTCCTTGGATGCTCCCAAGGCCGCCGGCCAGGTCCTGGCTGAACTTGGCCATGCTGTGCCTGCCCGCAGGCGAAATCGACGCATGATCATTCCTCAGCCGGTGGGCGTGGCAAACGATAGACTCAGCCATCCAGTCCTGGATTCCGTCCGTCGAAAGGAGGGCGAGACTGAGTTCGCGACACTAGGAAGCGGCAACCATTTCGTGGAAATTCAGGCGGACGAGATCGACCGGCTCTGGTTAATGGTGCATAGTGGGTCCAGGGCGCTCGGGCAAGCGATCCGAGATCATCACTTGTCGCGTGCGCAATGTGTAGACAACCGGCATCGCGCGCTTGATGGGACATCCGACGCGGGTTTGGAATATCTTCACGACGCGTCCTGCGCCCGACGTTTCGCGGATGCATCGCGGAGGGCAATCGCCGAAGAGGTTGGCCGGGTATTAGACAGGAAGCTGGGAGCGCATGTCGATTGGGACACGGTCATAACCACCGACCACAATCGCGTGTCGCTCGAACAGCACGGCGGGCACAATCTTTGGGTTCATCGGAAGGGTGCGATGTCGGCTCAACTTGGCCAGAGTGGGGTCCTCCCAGGCTCGATGGGCGCTCTCAGCTTCCACGTTGAGGGGCGGGGCTGCGAAGAGGCTTTGTGTTCGAGCGCCCACGGCGCAGGCCGGGTGCTGAGCCGGACCGCGGCTCGACGGCAAGTGACCGAGCGGGCCCTCCGCCAGCAGATGGAGGGAATTTGGTACGACTCCCGCAAGATGGATGGCCTCCGTGATGAGGCGCCGTCCGCCTACAAAGACATACGCGCCGTGCTGAGGGCCCAGAAGGAAATGGCGAAGGTCACCCGTACCCTCAGGCCGGTGCTCAACTACAAGGGCTTGTGAACGTAAACCGGGGGGTGTCACTGCACAACTTTTATTAGACGATAGAGTTATGTTATCGTCTGGCAGCAGCAAAGCCGGGCGAATCGCACTAACGCCACGGGCATGGAAGGCAGACAAAAGGTCTTTGTTGTCTTGGAACATCCGGCTCCATCTCCCAGCCCTTGAGTTCGTAGGCGGTGCGGATCACTTCCTCAACGGCGTCCATCAGCTCATGCACAGGCTGGCTCTGCCAGTACCGGTATTCGTCGGCCTTCATTTCGTCAAGCCTGGTGCACTTGCGGATGGTCTTGTCCATGCGGCCCCGGCAACTTCTCCTCAGAATACCGTCTACCCGGCTGCTCTGGAACCGGTCCTACAAATCTTTCAAGCTCTCGTCCAGCAGCTTCCGGGTGCCCTCGTACGGCTCGCCCTGGCCTTCAAACTCCATGGAAAAATACCCGCGATATCCGGCTGCCTTGGCGATGCCGAAGGTCTTCGCCATACTCACGCGGAAAACCTTGCCGTTGTCGACCTCGCTATCCTTCACGTGCGAGATATTGTATGCGTGGCGGAACATGGCCTCGACGGCCCTGTAATTGAAATCTTCGTCGCCTTTCATCATGGAGTTGCCGAAATCCGGCAGACCGCGCAGCCACGGGCTCGCCACCGCGTCGATCACTTTCACCAGGAAGAAGGCGTCCTCGCTAACCAGATCGTCGTTCTCCAGGTTGATCATGACGTTCTTCGCTGCCCCGTACTCGGCGACCTGCCGCAGGCTTTCCGACGCGCGCCCCACGTCGGGCGCGACGCCCCGCGCTCCCTGGATGTGGACGCGAATGCTGGGCGATCCCACCGCCACGGCCACGTCCACCCATTTCCGGCTGCCCGCAATGGCTTTGTCGCGCCGGACGGGATCGGTATCGTATAAACTTGCGCCCACGCTGGTGGGGATGTTCACGATGTGCGCATGCGCCTGCTCCACCGCGCGCCGCAGTTCGTCGAGATACGCGGGCTCGGTGGAAGGAAAATGCTCGCTGAGCGGCTCGATGTTGTGGATGCCGAACTTCTCCGCCACCATGGCGGCGAATTCCGTCAGCTTGAGACCGGCGTGGCCGGGCCGGTCCATGAAATTGCGGAAGGGGTAGGACGCTACCGCCAGCCTGTCGCGCGGCGCGGCAGGAAAGTGGATGTCCGGCGCGGCGGCCGGTCGCGCTTGGGGCGCGGCAGAGAGGGCGGCACAGCTTGCGATGAAGGTGCGGCGAGTGATCGAGGGCATGGCAGCCTTCAGCATAGCGCGGCGGTTGAGGCAGCGGTATCATCAGACATAATGCGAACGACCCTGGATATTGACGGTCGCATTCTGCGGGCGGTGAAAGCTATCCGCGAGAGTGAAGGCCGCTCCCTGGGAGCGGTCGTATCCGAGTTGCTGGCCGACGCGCTGGCTCGCCGTCGCACGTCCCGCGCGCGGCCGCCATTCCGCTGGGTCTCGCGCCCCATGAACGCACGGGTGGACTTGGCCGATAAGGATGCAGTGTACGCTGTCCTGGATGCCGGCGGGCGACGAGCTACTCCCTCGGCGTAAACATTCTTCTCTACCCTTGGGACCGGTCCGGCGAACAATTCCGCGCGGCCAACCGCTTTTTGGCGCAGTGTGCAGCCGGTGATCAGCTGTGGGGCAGGCCATCGTTCTTCGTGGCCTGCCGAGTTCGAGCACGGTTCGCAGACGACAAACAACGATCGTCTGCTTACCGGCGCGTCACCGCGCACCAGGTGATTCGCGGGAACCTGGTGCCGGACGCCCAACTCGCCGCCATTCTCTTTCAGCACGGCGTGCGCACGCGATCCCTTCTTGCCCTAACATGGCGAGTACGGCGATCTGCGATACTGCGCTTTGGGTCTCCCCAAACGCCACGACCGCGCGCCGTCCGCCTGGCTGGAAGGGATCTTCCTGCTGCTCTGTGCCGCTATCCTGACCTGGCAACTGCTCCTGCCTGGATTCATCGGCATGGCCAACAACGGCGACTTTCCGAAGGTGGCCGGTCCATTGTGTCTGGAGGGCGCGGATCATGAGACCGAGAAATTTGTCTACTTTGAGCCCGTCTATGTGCGCGGACCGGCTTCCTGCTACAACCCGCATATCCCCTCCTCTGAGATTGTGCCAGCGTGGCTGGCTTCGTCGCTGGAGCTTGTCCTCGGAGACAAGACGCACTTTGACATCCGCTGGCTCGGCGCGCTGCATGCACTGATCTTTATCGGCGTCTACTATCTGCTGCTCCTGTTGTTAAGGCCACTGAACTTACTCGCCCGGACGGCCATGGCGCTGGCCGCATTGTGGATCTTCGCCGACGTGGGATTCGTAGCCTATCTCAACACCTTCTATTCGGATGTGCCCGCGATGCTGGGCGGTCTAGCCGCCATCTTCCTGGCCGTCCTCTTGGCGCGAAGCCAGAGCATCAGTTTGCCCCTCCTCGGTCTCTTCGGGCTGGCGGCTTTGTTCTTCGTCACATCGAAGGCGCAGCATGCGCTCTATGGCGCGATTCCGCTGGCTGCGGCCATCTGGTTTGGCTGGCGCTCGCGCAACCCGCGCGGCCGGCTCGTGGCGGGACTGGTGACAGTGTCTTTAGCCGCGGGCATGATCTGGACGATCGGCCGCACGCCGGGCTGGTATACGGCGCAATCGAGATTCAACCTGATCTTTCTCAAGATCGCACGCACCTCCACAACGCGGGCGCAAGACCTGCGCGAGTTGGGCCTCGATGAAAGCGATGCTCGCTACGCGGGTATGCACGTTTACCTGCCGGGCAACCCGATGTTAGAGGAAGCGTACCGCAACCGGTTTTATACGCGCACCAGTTACTCGAAGGTGGCACTGTTCTACCTGCGGCATCCCGCCAGAGCCATCCGGATATTGCGATCTGACTTGCGATTGGAAGCCCCCCTGCGCCGTGTGTACGGGAACTTCCCCAAGAGTTACGGGCGGCCACCCGGCGCGCAAACCAACCGGTTCGGCACATGGAGTTCCTTGCGCATCTGGCTCTTCCAGTTATGGCCTGAACATATCGCGGTTTGGTACGCGCTGGCGATTCTTTCCGCGCCCTGGCTGGCAATCTACGAGAAATCGCGATTTCGCAGCGCCCTGTTATGGACTACGCTGGCCGTAGCTCTGGCCGGGGCTGGCGAATTCTGCGTAGCGTCGTTGGCGGACGGCGCCGAAACTTTCCGCCATTTGTGGATGTTCCACGTTTTCACGGATGTCGCGATTTTTCTGGCTCTGGTCTTTGGGGCGAGCAAGCTGGGCCGGTAACGCTGCCCGTCCAGTGATCTGCGATACTGGCGATATGCAAGCAACTGCCCAAGCCATCGCCGCTCCCGACCCCTCCGAGTACGCCCCGTATTATGGCCGGTACATTACGCTGGTCGGCGGCAACGACGTGGTGGCCGCGCTCGAAGACCAGCCGCGCGAAACGCTGGCGCTGCTATCCACGCTGAGCGAGGAACAAGGCGATTACCGCTACGCTCCCGACAAGTGGAGCGTCAAGGAAATACTGGGGCACGTCATCGACGCCGAGCGGGTCTTCTCCTACCGCGCCCTGCGCTTTGCGCGCAACGACCGCACGCCGCTGGCATCCTTCGAACAGGACGATTACGTGCGCGCAGGCAACTTCGCGGATTACCGGCTCGCGGACCTCATCGAGGAATTCGTATGCGTCCGCCGCGCCAGCCTGTGGTTCTTCCGCCAGTTGAGCGCGGAGGCCTGGATGCGGCGCGGCGTCGCCAGTGGCAACGAAGTCTCGGTGCGCGCCGTCGCTTATATCGTCGCCGGTCATGAGTTGCATCACCGGCGGGTGTTGCGGGAGAAGTACCTGAGATGAACCCTCGCTGGATCTGGATAGCATTGATGTCCACGATGAGTCTCCGCGCAGCGGATATCGCCGAAATCCGCTCCATTATGGTCAATCGCGTGGAAAGCGGCAAGGCCGTTGGCATTGTAACCGGCGTCATCGACGAAAAAGGCCGCCAGGTAATCGCCAGCGGCAAAGTCTCGCTCGACGGGGCACAACCGCCGGATGGCGATACGGTTTACGAGATCGGCTCGGTCACCAAGGTCTTTACCTCGCTGATCCTCGCCGACATGATTGAGAAAGGCGAAGTGAAGCCGGACGATCCGGTCGCGAAGTTTCTCCCCGCCACGGTGAAAGTGCCCAGCCGCAACGGACGCCAGATCACGCTGCTGGATCTCTCCATGCAGGTCTCCGGACTGCCGCGTCTGCCGGACAACCTGAAGCCCGCCGATCCGGCCAACCCCTACGCCGATTACGATGCCGCGAAGCTATACGACTTTCTTTCGCGCTACACGCTCACCCGTGATCCCGGTGAGAAGTACGAGTATTCCAACCTGGCCGTCGGTTTGTTGGGGCACGCGTTGGCTCTCAAAGCGGGCATGAGCTACGAAGAGTTGCTGCGGCGGCGGATATTCGATCCATTGGGGATGCGCAGCACCTCCATCACGCTCTCCGAGGCGCAGAAGAAACGTCTCGCGCCCGGATACGACGCGTCGCTCAAGCCGGCCAAGAACTGGGATCTCGATGCGCTAGCGGGCGCCGGCGCGGTGCGCTCCACGGTGAACGACATGCTGAAGTTCGTGGCGGCCAACCTGGAACTGACCGATACGCCCCTCAAGTTTGCCATGCGCCGCATGCGGTCCGCGACGAAGGCCATAGGCGCCGAGGATATGGAGATCGGCATGGCGTGGCATGTTCTCACCAAGTTCGATACGCGGATCTGGTGGCACAACGGCGGCACTGCCGGTTACCGTTCCTTCGTGGGATTCAATCCGGCCAAGAACGAAGGCGTGGTGGTGCTCTGCAACACGTTCATGGATAACGACGACTTGGGCAGGCATATCCTGGAAAGCCGCTATCCGGTCGCCACCGTCCGCGAACACAAAGAAGTGCTGGTCGATGCGGCCGTGCTGGAACGATATGTGGGCGAATACGAGCTGACGCCCGCCTTCAAGATCGCGGTGACGCGCGAAGCATCGCGGCTGTTCGTTCAGGCCACTGGCCAGCCGCGTTTCGAGGTATTCGCGGAGTCGGAATCGGAGTTCTTCCTCAAAGTTGTGGATGCCCAGATCACATTCCTGAAGGACGGTCTGATCCTCCACCAGAACGGCATGGATCAGAAGGCGAAAAAGGTGAAGTAAGTGGGGCAGGCTCTCAGCCTGCAGCGGCCTCCCAGGCCGCTCATACCAGCAATCGTAGCCCGACAACGAATACCAGACACACCGCCCAGCCCGAGATCAACGCAAGCAGCCCCCATGCCCGCTTTCGGGGCAGGCGCCACCACATGTAATAACTTCCAAGCACCATAATCATCAGGCCGATTCCGACGGCATCCATGGTAAACGCCCAAATGCTCGTCAGTATCCAGTCCCGCTGGTTGCGCGAATCGCCTGCGCGCACGCCGGTGAACGTGTGCAAGATGTGCATCACGCCCCAGGCGTTGAGGTCGATGCGCTGCACGGTTGTGCGCCCGCTGTCGAAATCTGTCTTGATCTCGAAAATATGGCCGGGCCGGCTGGCTCGAAAGTCCAACCGGCGCGCATCGGCTCCCGCGGAGGTCCATTCAATTTCGCCGCTCAACCCCAATTGCTTCAGGATATTCTCTGCCTGCGCCAGATCGGGACCCACGGGAGGCGGCTTGATCTCCCGCTCGAAAACCGTCTGCTTCCTGGTTGGCCAGAACTCGGCGAAAGACCACCCAGGGTGATTCAAGA
>Ga0187867_10001469_pt1 | contig 20376 bp, 15 predicted proteins | sample June2016WEW_13_1_FD_132976 | JGI IMG/M metagenome (GOLD analysis project Ga0187867, IMG submission 132976) | Peatland microbial communities from SPRUCE experiment site at the Marcell Experimental Forest, Minnesota, USA - June2016WEW_13_10 | ecosystem: Environmental > Terrestrial > Soil >...
AGCGTGCACACCGAGTGTCTCGCGCGCAACGTCTTCAGCGGTCAGGAGAGAGGCCATGCGGATTTCGGCCGGTCGTCCCGAGAGGTGCTCGGTCTCGACATCGACCTCGGTGAGGACGCCCTTGGCAACGAGGATCTGGAAGTTGTTCATTCGGAGGTCTCCTGAGTTACGAAGCGTCTCGCAGCAACAAGCGCGCGACGAGCGGCTGCCCGTGGGTCCTGCCACGGCTCTTGGGGAAAGGTCTCTACGGATATCGCGCCCGCGTAACCACAGGTCTCAAGCGCTTCGACGAATGGGAAGAGGTCGAGATCTCCTTCGCCAGGCAGCGCCCGCCAGGGCGAAACCGGGTTGCGATCAGCGAACTGAACGATCGCGATGCGGTCAGCGGAAACCGTAGCGAGCTCGCTGTACGCGACGCCGGCAGTGGCGACGTTGTAGCTGTCGAGACAAAGACCAGCGCCGGCTCCGACAGCATCGACTACGGAGCGAGCGTCAGCAAGGGCGCGGAGGCCACTGACGGCTCGGGGACGGCTGGAGGAGAGACCAACTGGTTCCAGAGCAAGGCGTACACCGCTTCCGCGAGCAAACTCGGCGAGTTGGAAGAGTTTGTCCGTAGCTGCCGCAATCATTTCGGCTGGTTCCGGAAGCGGTCGTTCGCTCATCGGTCCGACGCAGACGACAACGTGGGAGCCCGCCATCGATGCCACCTCGAGCAAGGCGTCGAGCTCTTCTCGGCGGTCCGGGTCGTCTGGTAGCGCCCAATCCATGAGCGGGCCGACCGAATCAACTGGCAGACCGCCCGCACGAGCAGCGGCGCCCATGGTTGAAGGGCTCTCGTTTGCGCCGAGGAGCCGCAGCTCCACCCCCTCGGCTCCGCACTCGGCCGCGATCGCGACGAACTCGGCCGTGGTGATCCCAGGCAGGCAGGACTGGTTGAGGGCGATGCGCATCAGAAGACCTCCCCGTTCTTACAGCGGGCCGAACACGGCGTTTTGTGCGCCCTTCGAGGTTGCCGAGCTGGCCGGATCATCGTTGAATACGGGCCGAACCGCCCGCAGCGAAGTCCCGCACCTGCTGGAGGGTCGCCATGGTGGTGTCGCCTGGGAAGGTCGTGAGCAGCGCGCCGTGCGCCCAGCCGAGCTCGACCGCGGCCTGTTCCTGCTCACCTGCGAGCAGGCCGTAGATGAGTCCCGATGCGAAGCCGTCCCCGCCGCCGACACGGTCGAGCACGTCGAGATCGCAGATTGGTGAGGTATATGTCTTGCCGTCGATCGAGGCGATCGCTCCCCATCGGTGCCTGCTGGTCGAGGCGACGTCCCGCAGCGTCGTCGCGAGCACCTTGATCTGTGGGTAGCTGTCGAGAACGCCGGCGATCATGGCGACGAAGGCGCTCGCATCCAGAGCCGATTCGCGCCCGATCTTGGGGCCTGGGATACCGAGCGCTTCTTGCAGGTCCTCCTCGTTTCCCACCAGGACATCGACATTCTCGACGATGCGACGGAAAATCGGCACCGCCTTTTCGCGCCCGCCCCAGATGTCCCAAAGCTTCTTTCGGTAGTTGAGGTCGAACGAGACGACGGCCCCGGCGGCCTTGGCGGCCCTCATCGCCTCGATGATGAGTTCGCTCGTCGTGGCCGACAAAGCAGCGAAGATCCCGCCACTGTGGAACCAGCGCACGCCCGGAGTGAAAATCTCGCTCCAGTCGAAGTCTCCCGGCCGCAACTGCGCAGCCGCCTCGTTTGCCCTGTTGTAGAAGACGACGGGAGCCCGCACGCCGTAGCCGCGGTCGCTATAGACAGTTGCCATGTTCGGTCCCCTGACGCCGTCGTGGGCGAAGTACTTGTAGAACGGCGTCACCCCCTTTGCCCGCACTCCTTCGGCGATGAGATCGCCGATCGGGTAGTTGACCATGGCGCTCACGATCGCCGTTTTGAGAGCGAAGCAGTCTGCAAGGTTCGCGGCCACGTTGAACTCGGCACCGCTCACATGGATCCGGCACTCCGTAGCCTTGCGAAACGGGATCACGCCTGGGTCGAGGCGGTGGTTGAGCGCCCCGAGCGCGACGAAGTCCAGTGGTGCTCGTTCTCGGATGTCCAGCCCATATCTCATCGCAGTTCAGCTGGCTTCGGCGAGCAACCGTCTTGCCTGATCGGCGGCTTCAGATGCCTCGCGGCCGTAGCCGTCGGCGCCGATGGATCGGGCGTAGTCATCTGTGATCGGGGCACCGCCGACGATCACCTTCACCCGGTCGCGCACGCCGGCATTCTCGATGGCCTCGATCACGGTCTGCATCGCCGGCATGGTAGTGGTCAAAAGTGCCGAGAGGCCTACCACTTCTGGCCGGAATACCTGAATCGCCTCGACGAAGCGCTCTGGGGAAACGTCGACGCCGAGGTCGTGGACGGTGAAGCCGGAACCTTTGAGCAAGATCGTGACGATGTTCTTGCCGATGTCGTGGACGTCGCCTTTGACGGTGCCGATAACTACCGTGCCACGCGAGACGATGTCTGCCTTGGCCATCAGTGGCTCGAGAAGCGCGAGCGCCGTTTGCATCGCACGAGCTGAAAGGAGCATTTCCGGCACGTAGATCTCGCCGCGCCCGAAGCGCTCACCGACGACGCCCATTGCCGCGATAAGGCCGTCATTGACGATCGTGCCCGGTGCAGCGCCGTCGGCTAGGGCAGTTTTGGTCAGCACCGCTGCCTCAGGGGCGTTGCCTGCGATCACCGCATTGCTCAACTGCTGCAGGTCCATGTTGTCTCCTGTCGCCGTCCGTCCTCCACTGCCGTACCGAGTTACCGTGCGAGCTCCATGAGGTCTGAGTCTCTAGCCTCGAGTCGTGGTCCCAAGAGTGCAAAAGTTCCTGCAGCGAGTGAAGCTCGCCGTTCACCTGCGGGTCGCACCGCAACAGACATGGGCACGCGTACGTATATGACCGCTCGCACCCGATCACGCATTAGGGCTCTATTGATCTCGCCGGTCAAGCCGTCTTCCCTATCACCTGTATCGCGTTGGGCACGATGGTCAATTCCTCCACGCAGGCGCGCTCGGGGAGACTGAGCACGAACAAGATCGTGGCTGCGAGGTCTTCCGGTTGCAAGCATTGCGCCAGCACTTCTGGTGACGGCGGCTGCGGTCGCTTACCCAACAGCTCCGTCGCCACCTGTGCGGGGAGTATCGAAGTGAACCGGACGCCACGCTCGTGTTCCTCAAAGGCTGCGGCCCGCACCAAGGCAAGGACGCCGGCTTTCGACGCCTGATAGGCAGGCCCAGAGACGTCTGGCCATTGTGCAGAAACGCTCGACAAGACCACGACGTGCCCGCGCGTCTCACGCAGTTGGGGCAAAGCGGCGCGGATACAGGAAAATACCCCGGTGAGGTTCGTTTCCAACAGCAGGCGCCAGTTGGCGTCGGTGAGCTGTTCCAAACGGCGGTCGGGGATGTTCGTGCCGGCGCAGCAGACGAGAGCATCGATCGGAGCCTCCTCGCCGACGCGATCGACAAGGGCCTCGACCGCACCAACGTCGGTTACGTCAAGTTGGTGGACGGTGAGCAGTCCTGTGGCAAGCCGGTGAGCGCCCAGCTTCTCTTCCGCCACCGGAGCACGGAAGTCTGCCGCGTGGACCCGCGCGCCCACGTCAACAAGAGCAGAGGCGGTAGCACATCCGATCCCACTGGCTGCGCCGGTGACCAGCACCACGCGGCCCTTGAGTCCTTCTACTCCGATACTCATTGCAACCCCCTTTTCCGCAGGGTCAGGTGCCACCATCATCGGACAGAAGCGCCCGAACGCCCATCTAACCACCTGGCAGCTTTGAAGTCGGCGGCACAGCACGGTCGACGGTCGACCTCGGCGGAGACTAGCAACTTGCCATCGGCGTCGCGAAGTTGGCCACCCCGCCACAAGGAACGCTCCGAAGTGGATCAGAGGGCGCCAACTTCAATCCGTCTCGGTCTACACGCGAGGCGATACCGGTCCGCCGACCATTCGACCCCTATTCCCTAGATTGCGCCCAACTAATAGGAACAGATCAGGCGGCCCTCAGGCCCTTTTGAACAAAATCGGGCTATTGTGCGCACCTGCTCTTTTCATGGCAGCCACACGGGAAATCGGACTATGAGTCGGCCCCCGAAGGGCTAGATGAGTGCCCCGGTCAGCTTTTGTCTGGACCGCCGCCGGCCTGCATCAGTGCAGGTCAACGGACATGAACACCGGAGGCTGGGCGTCTGGTCACGGGCACGCCCTCAACCCTTGACAGTCATCGCACGTGATGTATGATGCATCACATTGATGCAACAGAGATGTAATGGCGCCTGACTAACAGTAATTACAGGAGGGAAACGTGAGATTAACCTCAACCTGGACGCGCATCACCACCGTCGCAGCAGTCGGGGTAATGGCTGTAGCGCTCCTTGGTGTGTCGACTGCGTCCAGTGCAACAACCCGCTCCTCGAGGCCACACGTCTCAAGGTCATCGGGGCCATGGACGATCGACCTTAGCAATACTTCATTGGACAATGGCTGGCGACTCGAGATGCAGTCGATCGTAAAGCTCGCTGCCGGTGTCGCACCCCTCAACAAACAAGTTAAGTTCAATATTGTCAATGCTCCCAACACGGTTGCTGGGCAAATTGAGTCGGTCCAGTCAATGATCGCCGCGCATGTGAGCGCCATCATCATTGACGCCAACAGCCCGACGGCTCTCAACCCAGTGATGGACCAGGCAGTTAAAGCCGGGATTCCCGTCTTCTCCATGGACAGCCCGACAACCTCCACTGAGGTGTACCACCTAGGGACCAACCTGGTTGAGTCTGGGTACCTCGAAGGCCTGTGGCTTGCAGAAGCGATGGGTGGTAAGGGCAATGTCGTCATGTCGGAGGGAATCACCGGCACTGGCGGAGCCGACCAGGAGAACGAGGGCGGCTACATGGCCTTCAAGAAGTTCCCCAATATCCACATCGTCGACCAGTATAACGGCCAGTGGGCAGATGCCCCATCAGAGGCTGGAATGGCCGCTATCCTCGCCACAGACTCGAACATCCAGGGTGTTTGGAACGAGGGTGGAGCTGACGGCGTGCTGCAGGCTTTCCTGAAGGCCCACCACGCGCTCGTCCCGATCACGGGCTTTGCCTTCAACAACTTCATGCTCGATCCGTTCCTCCACAAGGGATTGCAGATGATCGCGGGCAGCAACCCGATCTACATGAGTGTCGTAGCGCTCCAGGACGCAGTGAAAGTGCTCGAAGGAAAGATGGTTCCCAAGAACACGGCGTTCCCGATCACCATGTACGAGTACCCGAAGCTGCTCTCGATGCCGAAGACGTTCACCACTGCTGGGTGGGGTCCGGCAAGCTACATTCTCGATGCCAAGAACGTGTCGGCAGTTCCCGGGCTCAATGCGGAATTCTCATTCCCTTACGAGCCTCCGGGCTACACCTTCACCTTGAAGCAGGTAGAGGCAGGTATGTAGGAACCGCGTTCTGCGGACATTGTTAATCCCGTAGTTGTGTCATCGATGGGGTCCGGGACGTCTGTCCCGGACCCCATATCGGCGGTGAGTGCGCGTAGGAAGGTTCTCATATTGCGTGCGGAGAGCAGCACGGAAGGCCCGAGCCCGGTTCTTGAGGCGATAGACATCTCGAAGCGATTTGGTGCGACCCCTGCCCTAACTGGAGTGTCGATCGAGCTGAGAGGTGGGGAGACCCGAGCGATTGTCGGGGAGAACGGTGCTGGTAAGTCAACCCTGATCAAGGTCATCGGCGGGACGGAGCGACCCGACGCCGGTACCCTCATCCTCCAGGGCAAGCAAGTGGAGTGGCGCACTCCGCACGAGGCACGTGACAACGGCATAGCTGTCGTGCATCAAGAGCTCAGTCTCATCGGCGACCTCACCGTCATGGAGAATATTTTTCTCCGTCGCGAGCGGCTTTCGAAGGTCGGTCTGATTCGGCGACGCGCGATGGTGACCGAGACGCAGGAGCTATTCGAGCGCCTCGCTATTTCCGGTATCGGGCCTCATGTGACCGTCCGGCAGCTCTCGCCCTCGCAAAAGCAGCTCGTGGAGATCGCGAAGGCAGTGAAGGACTCGCCGGCCGTGCTGATACTGGACGAGCCGACGTCGAGCCTGGGTGAAGCCTGGGTCGAGTGGTTGTTCGGCCGACTGGCAGACTGGCGGGCGGAGGGGATGGCGATCGCGTTCATCTCGCACCGGATAGCTGAGATAACAGCCATCGGGGATGCGATCACGGTGTTGCGCAACGGCCACCTCGTTCTCGACGTGAGGCGCGGGGAGAGGAGCGAGAGAGAGCTGATAGCCGCCATGAGCGGGCGAGACATCGACGTCGCTTTTGCGAAGATTTCTCCTCCAGGCGACGAGCCTGTCCTCACCGTGAGTGGCCTGAACGGCCTGAGCGGCCAGCGCTGGCCACGCGATGTGTCCTTCACGATGAACGCAGGCGAGATCGTGGGGATCGGAGGTCTCGACGGCCAGGGGCAGCGGGAACTTCTTTTGTCTCTCTATGGCATCAACCGTGCCCACGGGACGGTACGGGTGGCTGATGAGAAGCCTCTCCACCGTTGGAGCCCGAGCCGCATGCAGGATCTGCGCGTCGGCCTGGTGCCAGCCGATCGGCGCGGGGAAGGCCTTCTTCAGAGAAACTCCATCGGGTTCAACATGGCACTGCCGTGGTTGCGGAGTTTCAACCGATGGTCATTTCTCGACACGTCGAAACTCCTGCGAACCGCCCACGAGGTCGGCACCACGCTGGCGCTGTCGACGGACGACTACTCGCAGCTTGTAAGCGTCCTGAGTGGTGGCAACCAGCAGAAGGTGGTGCTCGCCAAGTGGCTGCTCGGCTCGCCAAGACTATTGATCCTGTACGACGTGACCCGAGGAGTCGACATCGGCACGAAGGTGCAGATATACCACCTTCTGGCGAGGCTCGCCTCGGAAGGCCTCGGCGTCCTGTTTTACACGACTGACATCGCTGAGCTGGTGAATCTGAGTCATCGCGTCTACGTGATGTATGAGGGTGCGATAGCCGCTGAACTGTCCGGTGAGGAACTGACCGAGGAGTCGATCCTGCATGCGTCTTTCGGATCCTCACTGCAAGCGCCCGTAGATGACCGAGCTCGGATCTAGGCGGACGACATGAGCACCCGCACCGTCGAGAGCCAGACCCGCGCGCCGGGACTGGTCATCAATCACCTCGGACTGCTCAGCGCGATCTTCATTCTTATCGCGATGTTCGTGAGCTATTTTGCTCTGGACCCGTCTGCGTTGGCCGATTCCACGTTCACGTCCATACTCAATTCTGCGCTGCCTTTGATGATGGCCGCGGCGGCCGAGACCGTGGTGCTGCTTGGTGGTGGTATCGACCTGTCCGTCGGGGCAGTGATGAGTCTCGTCAGTGTGATAGCTGCCACCGAGATGGGAGGCGGAGCCGGCTCGATGCTGCTCTGGTCAGTCCTGGTCGTTGCTTTGGGATGTGCCATCGGATTTCTCAATGGCGTCCTGATCGAGTTCGCCCGGATCCCGGCCTTCATTGCCACTCTGGCAACCCAAGAAGTGATACAGGGCGTGTCCCTGGGTGTGTTGGGTAGTCCGGGAGGCAACATATCAAATTCGTATAGTTCGGTGATGCTGGGCACATCATTCGGATACATTCCGAATTCCGGCATAATCGCACTCATTCTGCTGGGGTTGTATTATCTTTGCCGACACGTCCGTTCGTTTCGCTGGCTTTACGCTGTTGGCAGCGATCGCCAAGCGGCGAGGCTAAACGGCATCAACGACCGCCGTGTGGTGATCGGCTCCTACACCGTGTGCGCAGGAATCGCCGCGGTGGCCGGTCTCACGTTTGCCTCGTTGTTGAGCTCTGGAGACCCCATACAGGGACTCAACTACTTGCTTCCATGCATTGCAGCCGCGGTCATCGGCGGCACGTCGGTATTCGGAGGAAAAGGCGGTATCCACGGCGGCATCGTAGGTGCGCTCATCCTGACGGTTCTCGCCAGCCTCTTGTTCGCCGCGAACGTGACGCCCTTCTATGAGGCGTTCTTTACGGGTCTTGCGACCGTACTCATTGTCGGAATCGGCGTGGTGATCGACCGCTACGCCTCAGCGAGGATAGTGGCGTGAGCACAACAATGACCGGTGACGGTGAGGGTGTGGCGACGCCAGAGGTGGCGCCGGAGCGAATGAAAAGGCGTAGGCGTGAGCTCACGTGGATCTGGGCTGACGGATCGCCCAGCGCCGTGATACTGATCTACTGCCTTGCTGCGGTTATCTACCTCATAACCGGCATCCGTTCGCCAGGATTCTTCACCGGGGGAAAGCTCCTTTCAGTGTTCGTGCTGGCCAGTGTGCTTGGCGTCCTCGCTTTGGCGCAGCAGCTGGTGCTCATCCTCAAGGGAGTTGATCTGTCGCTTCCCTGGACGATGAACATGGGCGCCGTCTTGATCGCCTACTTTCCTCATCGCGGACTTGGGGAGTCCGTCGAATCTTTGTGTTTGACGCTTCTCTGCGGACTCGCTGTCGGTTTGGTGAACGGATTCGGCATCGTCGTTATAGGAATTTCTCCGATCATCATGACCCTGGGCATGAACGGTCTCGTGCAGGGGACGCTGGAAGTGTTGACGAATGGCCAAGGTTTTATTGCTGCCCCAAGCTGGGTCATAACGCTGGGAAGTGGGTCGACCATCTCTGTCCCGAACATCTTGATCGCGTGGGGCGTCATCGCCATCCTGGCAGTCGTCGTGTTGGGTAAGACGACTACCGGGGCGCGGCTGCTTGCCGTCGGGAGCTCCACCAACGCGTCGCTTTACTCCGGACTGCGAATTCGCCGAATCACCTTCGCTGCGTACGCCGTCGACGGGTTGCTCGCCGCTTTCGCAGGGATCTTGCTCTGCGGTTTCGTCAGTGAGAGCTACCTAGGTATGGGCGATCCGTACCTGTTCTTGTCGGTCGCCGCGGCTGTGGTCGGCGGTGTCTCGATCTATGGCGGTCAAGGGAGCTACATCGGAGTTATCGGTGGAGCGTTGACCTTGACTCTCTTGACCTACCTGTTTGCCGCTTTCAGCCTCGGGGTTGCGGCAAGTGACGTGGCGTTCGGCGTCATCGTCGGGTTGGTGGTTGCGATTGCCGGATTGCGTAGGCGAGCCGGCATTCACGGTACGAAGACAGTTCTGCCGTTTCTCCGTGGACCTGCCGCGATGCTCAGGAGGGGTCACGAGAGCGAATGACGACCGCTCGACTGGATCCGTCTTTGCTCGCGCGGCCAATCGCGGTGGTCACCGGCGCTGAAGGCGGTATTGGAACCGCCATTGTGGAGAGGCTTGTCGCGGACGGTATGACGGTGGCGGCTGTGGACGTGCGAGCGATGAAGCCGGCTCGCGACAACGTCTACACGTTCTCCTGCGATGTGGCCGACCCGGTCCAGGTGGACGCGCTCGTACGACGGGTCGAGGCTGAGGTTGGCAAAGCGGCGGCCGTGGTGAATTGCGCAGGGATTGGTGTTTGGTTCAAACGCGTTGGAGAGATCTCGGCAGAGGAGTGGAACCGCGTGATAGGCGTCAACCTGTCGGGTGCGTTCTATATGACCCGCGGGTTCTTGCCGGCCCTAGTCGAGCAACGGGGATCGGTCGTGAACGTTGCGTCTGTCCACGGGGTTGCGACCGCTCCCGGATATGCCGCCTACGCGGCCTCCAAAGCGGGACTCTTCGGGCTAACGAAGGGTACCGCCGTCGATTACGGCAAAGATGGCGTGCGGGCAAACTGCATCGTGCTCGGATCAGTAGACACGAATATGACTCGTGACTATGAGGCGGAAGCTATGCAACGTGGACTTGTTATCCACTCGATTCGCCCCTGGGAGAGGACAGGACCGGGGCCCGTGGCGGATGTAGTGAGCTTTTTGTTGTCGAGCGGTGCCGCGTTCCTCAACGGTGCGCTTGTGCCCGTCGACGGCGGTCTGCTTTCTTGGCTCTAGTCGCTCTACCGGTGCCCCTCGTCTTCTATCAGCTCATCGAGGAGTTGGTCTTGTGGAGGGTCAGCCGCGCATCATCTGGAATGCAGAAGGAGAGGGCATGAGCACGCATGTTACCCATGACGCGAATGTCTCCAGACCGAGACTTGAGGGAAAAAGAGCGCTTGTAACAGGTTCCGGGACAGGCATTGGACGGGAGGTCGCCCTCGAGTTCGCCCGGCAAGGCGCGAGCGTTGTCCTGCACTACTCGAGCAGCCGAGATGGGGCGGAAAGCGCGGTTGAGGAGATCAAGGCTGGCGGAGGCACAGCAAGCCTTTTACAGGCAGACCTTGGCCAGGTAGACGATTGCGCCAAGCTTGTCGAGTATGCGGCGTCGTTTCTGGGCGGACTGGACATCTTGGTGAACAACGCTGGTATCACGGAGTGGGGCCCTTTCGACGAGGTGACGCCGGCTCAGTTCGACAAGCTTTACCACGTGAACATCCGGGGCGACTTCTTCTGTGCGCAACGCGCCATCAGACACATGGGCGATCACGGCGGAGCCATCGTCAACATGACTTCGGTACATGGCCTAGAAGGCCAGCCGGGACATTCGGTCTACTCCGGAACGAAAGGCGCCATCATCGCTTGGACTCGCGAGCTGGCCGTGGAGCTAGCGCCTAGGAAGATTCGAGTGAATGCGATCGCCCCCGGGTGGATCGTCGTGCAGAGTCATTTCGTGCGCTACGAGAGCTACTCGACCGAAGCGGGCGCTAAGCAGATTCCGTATGCGCGAGTTGGTGTGCCACTGGACATAGCTAAGGCCTGCGTATTTCTTGCTTCTGACGAAGCTGACTACATCGTCGGTGCGGTACTGACGGTGGACGGCGGCCTAACGGCTCTGCTGCCCCTTGATTAGTTGCGGCACATCAAGCAGGCGGCGACGAAACAGGGCACGCAGCAGTGTGACCTCGGTCGGAGCCAGTTCACTGCGGTCCCGCCGGACAACGCATTGGGTGAGGATTCCCGGCCACCCGGCGGTTTCTCTTTGAGCTCCTCGTCGAAGCAAGTTAGCTGCGCTAGGCGATAAGCGCCTCGGGCCGCCAGCTACGAACCATACGCCGGGCGTGTTTCGACCGGCCGGGCTGGACAAGCTTTGCTACTGCCGATCAATCCTTCAGTTGTCGTCTAGGCGTTACTGGTCGATTTTGGAGGCTCTTTAGCAGTTGTGCGTCGCCGGGCGAGGAATGGCTCCCGCGAATTTAGGAGAGAAGGCTCACTTGCCGGGGAGTACATACCAGGTTACTTTTGGCTTATGCCGACGATCGCTCGGCTCCTCCATCGATGACAGGAGAACTGGCCGTGGCGCGTAGTATTTCGGCCGAACTCGCGTTTGCTGGTGAAGCGGAACTTGGCGAGGGTCCCGTCTGGGACCCTGTTACCAAGACTCTGATCTGGCTGGACCTGCTAGGAGAGAAGGTGCACCGCAGCGATCCGTCGTCCGGGCTCACAACGACGGTCGCAGTGGAACGAACCGTAGGAGCAGTCGCCCTGCGAGCTGCGGGCGGCCTTGTCGCTGCAGTCGCCGGCGGATTCGCCGGCATCAATGACCTCGGGCAACTCGACACGCTCGTGCATCTCGAAACCGACATGCCGCACAACCGGATGAACGACGGGAAGTGCGCTCCGGACGGCAGCTTCTGGGCGGGCACCATGGACCGCGACGGGAGTCCCGGTGCCGGCACCCTCTACCGCCTTGGGCCTGACCTCCAAGTGTCCGTACTGCTCACTGGGCTCACTGTGTCGAACGGTCTCGGCTGGGCTCCCGATGGCACGGCCATTTACTTCATCGACACACCCGACGCTCGCATCGACAAGCTAAACCAGTCGGGGCCCGACACCTGGACGCGTACGCCGTGGGTCTCAATCGACCCGTCACTCGGGAGCCCGGACGGACTGACAGTCGATGCCGAAGGCAACGTATGGGTTGCGATGTGCTTTGGAGGGCGTGTGCTGTGCTACTCGCCCGCCGGCGAGCTTCGTGCCACGGTCGAAGTCCCGGCGAAGGTGACGACATCGGTCGCGTTCGGAGGTGACGAACTCGATCTGCTCTTCATAACGACGGGTCGGACGACTTTGAGCGAGACGGAGAAGCTAAGCCAGCCCACAGCGGGCTCGGTCTTTGTCGCGGTCACCTCCACGGTTGGACTACCGCCCGCTGTATTCGGCGGCTGATCAACGCGCCGCGAGCACGCTTGCAAGACGGTTCGGATCACGGCAAGCCAACGTGAGCTGAGCCTAAGCTAAGAGTCTCGGTTCTTACGCGAGGCACAAAGGGACAGGCCCGATTGTTTCATTGCCGCTGGGCACGGCGTCGCCAGCCTGTCTTCGGCTAGATTTCTAGATAATTGGTGCTATTTCTTGCCCAACGAGGTGGTGATTTGCAGCAGCGGCAGGCTGGTTCAATCCCGGATCTCTTTCAATCTGTCAGAGAGTTCGCGTTCATGGCACCGTTCCCGCGCCTGGTCCCGGTGCGTCAGGTCTTCAAGCGTGTGACCGAAGAAGACCCCGCGGCCGCTACCAGACGTGAGCTGGCTCGATTGAGCAGTGTCGTCGAACCAGGCATGCGAGTCGCGATAACAGTCGGCAGCCGCGGCATCCGTAATCTCCCGGTCATTGTGCGCGCAGCGGGCGAGTGGTTTCGAGACGCAGGCGCAGAGCCCTTTGTCGTCCCGTCAATGGGTTCTCATGGTGGGGCCACTGTCGCCGGCCAGATTGAGCTTCTCGATCATCTCGGCATAACGGAGACCGAGGTTGGCATGCAGATTCAGGCGACAATGGACACTGTCCTGGTCGGTCAGTGTGACGACGGCCCGCCAGCCCACCTGGATGCGATTGCCGCCAGCGCCGACGCAATCCTCCTCGTTAACCGCATAAAACCACATACGGATTTTCATGGCCAGGTCGAGAGCGGTCTGGCAAAGATCTGTTCCTTGGGCCTCGGCAATCAGCGAGGTGCCGAGGCGGTTCACGCTTACGGCGCGGCAAATCTGTCGCGCTGGGTGCCTGAGGTGGCGCGGAAGATCATGGGAGCAGCGAATGTCCTCGGCGGACTGGCGATCCTTGAGAATGCCTTCGAAGAGACGGAAAGAATAGTGTTTCTGGAGTGTGAGGATATCGGCGGCGTCGGCGAGGCGCTTTTGCTCGAAGAGGCGCGCACGCTGATGGGATCGCTTCCCTTCGACGATCTGGACGTTCTGGTAGTTGATCAAATTGGCAAGGACAAGTCGGGTTCGGGCATGGACACCAACGTCATAGGGCGAAGGAGAGCTCGTGGCGTGAAGGAATTCGACCGTCCGCGCATCGCGAACATAAGCGTCCACTCCATTAGTCCAGCAGCAAACGGCAACGGTATCGGCGTTGGGCTCGCAGACTTCATACCCTTCCGTGTCCTCCGGCAGATTGACCTGCATGCCACGTATATGAACGCTCTGACAGCCGGCAACAGCGGTATACAGAGAGCACAGCTACCACTGGCCCTTCCCACCGATCGCGACGTCATCGCCGCGGCGATACTGACGTGCGGGCGCGCGGACCCCGCTAACGTCAGGCTGGTTCGTATCCACGATACGCTCGATCTAAGCCGGCTTCTTGTTTCGGAGTCGCTCCGATCTGTCGTGGAAGGCACACCCGGGCTGGAAGTCGACGGCGATGCCTTTCCGCTGTCTTTTCACGAAGATGGGAGCCTGCTCAAAGAGGCCGGGTAGTCAGACCCTTTCTTCGCCAAGTACCCAAATGGACTTGGCCGAACCAGTCGTGGCGAGATGCTATGAACTGTGAGGATGGTTAAGGTACAAGTCGAGCTCTGCGGCGAAGGGGCGGGAAGTCGTCGGGCTATTTCGGAGGGCACGTTCTGCTAACCTCCGTGCATGACGATTAGTTCCCGTGAGCGGGTGTTGAGAACCATCTCTGCGGGACAAGCAGACTGCATTGCAGCGGCACCTTATATGTATGATCTTGCCGCCGTTGTCGCCGGCGTCGGGTTGCGCGACTTCTACCTAGATGCGAGTGCGATGGTACGGGCGCAATTGAGCCTGCATGAGACTGTCGGACAGGACGTCATTTGCGTCGGCTCTGACAACTACTACATCGCTGAAGGATTCGGATGTAAGACAACGAGGAGCGACGACGAGCTTCCCTCCCTTGTCGCTCCGCCGCTTGCCTCCTTAGAGGAGGTTTATGAGCTCGAGGCGCCGGACCCGAGAACTCAGGGTCGGATGCCGATCATGCTCGAGGCGATTGCCATGCTGCGACGGGCGGTTGGGGAGGAGGTGGCCATTCGTTCGCCCGGAACAGGTCCGTTCGCTCTGGCTTCCTACTTCGTCGGGACCCAGCAGTGGCTGCTTGAGGTCGCGTTGGCCGAGGCGGGCTCGGACGAGGGCAACGAAGCCGCCGTTCACCATGCGCTTGGCTTGGCCGCACAGGCGTTGATCGAGTTTGGCAAGGCGTGTTTCGATGCCGGGGCCGACTTGATCCATTGTGGCGACTCGTTGGCGTCCTGCAACGTCATCTCGCCGAGAACCTATGCGCGCTTTGCTTGGCCGTACCAGAAGATGGTTTTTGACGCTTGGAGACAGCACGGCATCACGACGGGCCTTTTGCACATCTGCGGCGACAGTACCAAGGTGCTCGATATGTACCGTGACACTGGTGCGAACGTGATCGAACTCGACAGCGCAGTCGATCTGGCCGACGCGTCGCAGCGGCTCGACGGCGCAGCCACGATCCTCGGGAACGTCAATACCGTGACCGAGCTCTTGCAGGCCGATACGTCGCGGACAGAGGCTGCCGCGCGACGTTGCATCGAGCAGACCGGTGGACGGAACTTCATTCTCGGGTCGGGATGTATCACGCCTCGCCACACACCGGTTGAAAATGTGCAGGCGCTCGTGCGGGTTGCGCACGGACATCGCTTCTGAGAAAGGGCCGAGCTCGGCTTAGGGCCAGGCGCGTGCCAAAAGATCGTGGTAGGCGTCTTCGCTTTCGACGAACTTGTCCGAAACCATGACGTAAAGGCCGTCGCGGGGGAGCTTTTTGGCAACGTCGGCCAACTCGTCGAAGAAGGCGTCGACGAAGATAATCAGCCGGGTGCGTTGCAAGATCTCCTGCATCACGGGCACAAGGGCCTGCAGCGAGGGTCCGTTCGACTCAACAGTCATTTGGATACCTGCAAGACCAGGGATCTTGAGGAGATGGGGGTAATGCGCGTATCCCGTCGCGTGGACATGGAAGAACGTGTACGGGCCGAGGTGCTCGACCAGTCGCATTTCATGGTCGAGGAAGAGGTCAGCGAAGATGTTCGGGGAGGCGAGCCCCATCATGTCCTCTTGGATCGCAACGCTCGGGGCCGGGGCCCAGTAGCCGAAGATGTAGCCATAACCGCCCAACTTCGGGGGAACAAGAGCGAAGTGCATATCGAAAACGTCACACACGAGCGATCCCACGCGCTCAAGTTCCGCCGCGACGAGCTTCGGGGCGTCGTAGAGGTCTAGGAAGAACCCGGTAAGACCTCGCAAGGCGCCGACCACGTCCGAGAGACCACGAATGATCGATGGGCTCACAAAACAATCCGCCGGGCAGGTCGCTACCAGGTCCTCGGTCTGGCGGCGCAGGCACTCGAGCCAGTCGTTGGTCGCCGGGATCGGCAGGGCCGTAAGGTCCTCGACGCGATCCACAAAGTGCGCCCCAGACAGAGAGCCAGAGGCGTACGGTACGCGGCAACCACTTATCGCCTCGAGCCACGGAATCGCTCGCCAAGGGGCGTTATACGGGAGCCAATCGTCGCTGAGGACTCTGCGACTGAAGCTTGCGTCCTCGTAGTCCGTGCGTACAAGAGAAGGCGTGACGTCCGCTGGCACAACCTCTTTGTTCGGAAAGGGAGCCTTCAGGTACTTCACCGGCAGCCAACTTCGGTCGGGTGTGACGCCGACGGGGGGTCGGTCGACCGACTCACGGTTCCACAGGCCGCGGTGAAACCGGTCGATACTTTCTGCAACCTGGTCAGGGTGCTTCAACTGCACGACCTTTCAGTTCTTCGCCAAGCGGAAACCCCACTTGCGACGCTTACCTTGGCAAGGTGATGCCGACTGTTTATCAGAAGAGCCGGCAGGGGTGGGGCTTGGCCCGCGCGGATGACCTTGAACGGTGATGGCCGGCCTACCGTTGCGATTCCATCGGCATGGTCGGCGGCCCCCGCCGGAGGTCTCGGCGTCCGCCGCTAGCCGCACGCGGCCTTTGCGCAGCTCTGAAGCCGGTCCCCTGGCCCGCAAACGCCGCCGCGGCCGCTGCCGGTAACGCGGCCATCCGTGGAGCCGCACGGGCAGGAGGACAGAACTCGGACCAGATTGTGACGTGCGGTCTGACCTCGCTCCGGCCTGGGCAGCAGACACGGACAGGTCAGGGAGTTGCTATCGGCGCCCCGTCAGGCGTCCACCCAGCCGCACCCGGTCCACGCGTCGATCGCCGGAATGGATACCAGCGACCGTCTTGGCCAAGACGAAGTTGTCGCAGCCCAAGCGTCACCCGGTTATGCCGGACGGTCGCCTGCTCGCCGAGCAGCTGCCGCCCGACCGCCATTGAAACGCTCGGTGCGTCCCAGCTCTCGAGTAGCACGAACAGCCCTTCGCTCCCACCTTCTCGCCATGCCAGAGCCTGGTTCAAAAGGTCACGGACCGGTACGCCAGTCGAGGCGGCAAGCTCGATAATTTCCCCTTGCCCGCTGGTCGGAGTGAGCATCGCTGCCGCGCGGCGAGCCAGATCCGCCACCTCCGGAAGCTCGAGGCCCGTGCTCCGCTCACCGTGAGCCAGCTCCCAGGCCCGTTGTGCCGCGTCGTCGGCCAGTTGCTGGAGCGACAGTGGGGTGAGGCCTGAACCTGGTGGGGGATCCATCGCCAGCACCGTCGGTCTCCCGTGCTTCGCCAGTGGAAGGGGGATGGCTGGGATGGGCGGGGCACCATCGGCCGACAAGGTCGCCCAACGTGCCCACGCCTGCTGAGCGCTGACCCCGGTGTCGGTCCTCCAAGACGTCGCCGGCTCAGCACCAAGCTCCGCCGTGCCGTGCCGTGCCTGCCTCCCTGCGGCCCGCCTGGCGCGCAACCCGGCTAGCAGGGTCTCCCGGTCTCGTCCCCGCATCAAGAAAAGTAGAAAAGGGTCCCCGTCCAACGTGTCCGCCACTAAGTAGCACACCGCCGCCGAGTGCTTGCAGGGTTCCGCCCAGTCAGGACACGAGCAGCGCGGCTGCACCTCGCCGGCGACCGGCAGAAGTTCGATCCCGGCAGCGGACAAGTCGTCGGCCACACCAGACGGCATCTCCCCATCGAGCAAGGCCGCCAGGTGGCCCACCTGGCTGGCAAGCGCCGCCAGCGTCCGGTCCCACTCCTTTGCCGAATATCTGCGCACCCGGACGGTCACCTTGTATGGCTTGGCCCGCGACCCCTGTACGGCAGCCACAATCTCGCCGGCTCGCACTTCCAGCTCGCTCACGGCGCCGGTCCGAGCGTACGTGCGGCCGCGAGGCAACCGGTTCGGGTCGAGCCTGGCTCGCTGCTCGAGCGCGTCAACCCAAGCCTTTCCCCACCAGGTGGCACCGAAGGGTCGCTTCCCGGCGGCGCGCCAGGGACCCGAACCAGGACGGCGCTTGGACGCCGGTGGATACCAACTCACGAGACTTCGCCAGAGGGCGCGAAGCGGACCAGGGCAGCCAATTCGGAATCGCTCAAGTCACCGATCCATACCTCGCCTTGACCGACGACTGATTCGGCGAGGGAGCGCTTGTTCTCCAGCAGCTCCGCGATGCGGTCCTCGAGCGTGCCCTCGCACACGAGGCGGTGAATCTGCACCGCGCGGTGCTGGCCGATCCGATGCGCCCGGTCGCTCGCCTGGTCTTCCACGGCTGGATTCCACCAGCGGTCGTAATGGATGACATGAGTTGCCGCCGTCAGATTTAGGCCGACCCCTCCCGCCTTGAGCGACAGCAGGAACACAGGCACGTTGCCGGCCTGGAAGCTATCGACCATCTCCTCTCGCTTGCGCGCCGTCACACCACCGTGGAGGAACAGTGCCGGGATCCGTAGGGCGGCGAGGCGAGCCTCGATCAAAGAGCACATCTCTACGAACTGGCTAAAGACGAGCACGGAGTCGCCCGCAGCCAATATGACGTCGAGCAGCTCCTCGAGCGCCGCGAGCTTTCCCGACCGGTTCGCGAGCGGGCCGGCCTGGTGCAGGTACTGGGCCGGGTGGTTGCAGATCTGCTTCAGTACCGTCAACAGTCGCAGCACGAGCCCCTGTCGTACGATGCCCGATTTCGTGGCGATGGCGTGCAGCGCCTCACGGACCTCGGCCTCGTAGAGGGAAACCTGCTCAGTGGTAAGTGGCACGGCGAGGTCGGTGATCGTCCGCTCCGGCAGGTCCGGAGCGATGGCGGGGTCTGTCTTCCTTCGGCGCAAGAGAAAAGGCCGGACGGTTCTCGACAGGCGATCTGTTGCCTCCTTGTCGTGGTTGCGCTCCACCGCAACGGCGACAGTGCGGCGAAAGCGCTCAAGCGGACCGAGCAACCCGGGGGTCGTCCAGTCCAGGATCGACCAGAGCTCGGTGAGTCGGTTCTCGACAGGAGTGCCTGTGAGGGCGACACGCGCCTGCGCGGGGATGGACCGCAGTGCCTTGGCCGTATCCGACAAGGGGTTCTTGGCGTGCTGGGCTTCGTCGGCAACCACGATCCCGAAGCCCGCCGTGCCCAACGCCTCCTTCTCCCTGCGAAGGATGCCGTAGGTGGTGAGCACGACCTCGCCGACTGCAAGATCGTCGAGGCGGCGAGTTCCTCCGTGGAACCGGCGTACCGGCACCGACGGGGCAAACCTGTGAAGTTCCTTCTCCCAGTTGCCAAGCAACGAGGTGGGGCAGACGACGAGGGTCGCAGGTGCCCGCGGCTCTCGTTCTGGTCCGGTTGGAGTTGCCCGCTCGGGGCGCCCAGCCTTGCGGCTGGAGGGTTTGGGCGGGACAAGATTCAGTCGCACCTTCTGGGCGCGCTCTAGGCGGTGCAGGTGCAAGGCGATGACCTGGACCGTCTTGCCGAGCCCCATGTCGTCGGCGAGACAGCCGCCAAGGCCAAGCTCGCACATGGCAGCCAACCAGGAAAATCCCCGGAGCTGGTAAGGGCGAAGCACGGCTAAGAGTTCAGCTGGCTGGGCCAGCGATTCGAGCGTGTCGGCCGACAGCAGACGGAGACGGTCGGCCATCTCGGCAATGGCACCTTCGGCAACGACCTCAACGAGTTCGCCGTCAACTTCGAGCTTGCCGCCGAGAAGCGCGGCGAGGGCTGCAGCTGCCGTGATCCGCCTTGAGCGCTTCTCTTGTGCTTTGGCGATGAGCTCGGCTTCAACAGCGACGAAGCGGCCCCGGATCCGGACGAGACCTCGCTTTGCCTCAGCGAGGAGATCAATCTCTGCCGGGCTCAGTGCCTCCCCTCCGACCGTGAGCTCGTAGTGGAATTCGAGCAGCGACCCAAGATCGAAGCCCGCCTCGGTCACCGCAGCCGGTGTCGGAGTCATGACCGCCCGCAGGCTCAGCCCGCCGGTGAGAAGCTCACTTGGCCAAAGGACGCTTAAGCCGGCACTTTCGAGCCGGCTGGCACCGTCGAGCAGAAGGTCCGCAAGCAGGTCATCGTCAAGTGGCAACGAGTCCGGGATCTGTTGGCTGAGGAGGGTCTTAATCGGCTCCCACACTCGAGAGCCGCGCCGCAGGGCCAGCAGAAGATCGCGCTCTGCCTCCGGTCCGAAGCGCGCCGCCAGCACGTCAGGCATCGTGAACAGCTCGGCAGCATCCACGACGAGACTCGGATCGGTGGTACTCGAGACCTGGAGCACGCCTCTCGGCTCCGGCTCGGACACATCATTCAGGTGGACACGCATGGCAAAGGTCGCTCCGCTGTCGATGCCGGCGGACGCTTCAGCGAGCCAGGGGCGTAACTCTGTCGCCAGCGTTGGCCGGGTTGCCGCGAACAAGCTGGAGCCGCTGGCCGTCGCCGCCGCCGCCGTTCTCGGGAGGGTGTCGGCCAGCGCATCCCACGCGGCGGCGACGAGGAACACCGGAGAGTGCACCTTCAGCGGCGGCCTTGATGATGTGAGCGCGACCGCGTGTCCAAGGGGCGGCATTGCGTTTGCGAGCTGCTCCAAGAGGATGCGGTCGTCCGGGTCGAGCGGGCCGGCTCGCCATGCGTCAAATCCGGCCGGGCTGATTGCCGGACGCAGCCGGCCGCGGGCGATCAAGCCGATACCAGCGGTCATGACACTCGCCCAGATGCGCGCCGTGGCTGTCGTGACCTGCGAGTCGTCGAGGTCGAGCAGAAGCGGGAGG
>Ga0187867_10001470_pt1 | contig 20375 bp, 15 predicted proteins | sample June2016WEW_13_1_FD_132976 | JGI IMG/M metagenome (GOLD analysis project Ga0187867, IMG submission 132976) | Peatland microbial communities from SPRUCE experiment site at the Marcell Experimental Forest, Minnesota, USA - June2016WEW_13_10 | ecosystem: Environmental > Terrestrial > Soil >...
CTGTGCCTTGACGGCGGCTGGCTGGGGACGTTTTCCGGAGTGGCTGCTGCCACCGGTGATTTTTTATGCAGGCGTGGATTTACTGATTCTGCTGGGTGTTTTTCGCGACTGGATGGTGAATCGCAAAGTTCACCCGGTCTACTCATACGCACTTCCAGCTTTGATTGCCGGGCAGACCGTGGTGATGTACGCAAACGTTCATAAGTCGGCAGTTTGGATGAGGGTTGCCCACGCGCTGCTGGGTTAGGTAGCTAAGCGAGTGATGGGTGCAAGTCCCTTTGGGCCGCGCTGTTTGAGATCTGTTCACGCACATCAGCTCTTACGGGTCAAAGGCATCAAACCGCCGGACTATCAATTTTAGGAATAGCACCGGCGCAGGCGCGTTGTTGGAAGCGCTCGGCGTTGGAACGGCGTTCTGCGCGGACATACGCACCAGGGTGTCGTGGCGTCCCTCCCTCCACGATAATTTCTTCTGGAGACTGGCTCACGACCGAAGCGCACCCTGGCTACCGCTACGGCGCGATTCAGCGCCACCACCGGCGATGAGTTGAGCCCAACAGTTGGTTTCGAATAAACCAAGGATCGCCGCCCTATCGCGCGATCAATCGCTGGTTGCAGCGGTAGGGGGTCCTGATGGTCGAGCAGGATCAGGTCGTCCGATTCATCCACGGGCGCCGTCCGCACCAGCTGGCTTCACCCCTGTTCCGCCTCAGCTTGGGGCCTTGGAATCTCCAGGCCGGCCTTACGCAGACCATCCATCAGACTATCGACAAGGTCGGGGAGGTACCACTTTGAAAGTTCCTCGCGGCCGCGGAGGGGGAAATCGGGCATCAGCAGAAGGAGCTCCTGCACGCCTTTCCGTCCCGCCTCGACCTCGCCGAGTTGCCCGTAAGGAGCTGTCGTCGTCGCCTTGGTTAACCACGCGCCCGGCATGTTCATCACGCCCGGCGTGTTCATCTTGAGGGCGAAGGTTCGGGCTTCGGCGTAATCACCCTTGTGATACGCGTACAGCATAGGCAGAGCCCAATACCATGGCGGATGGTGGGGGTTCAGTCCCCGCGCTCGCTCCCCCAGGGCGCAGCCCCGCTCCCAGTCTCCCGCGTAGGCCAGCAAGAGCGCCAAGTATCCGAGGGTTCCCCCGTCCATGAAGTTCAGTGCGATGGCCCGCTCCGCGGCACTTCGAAAGGCGCCGAATTCCTTGCGAAAGAACAGGGCCTGGGCCAGAGCTAAATAGGCGGAGGGGTTGGATGGCCCGGCATCCACCGCCCGCCGAGCAGCCTGGAGAGAGCGCCCCAGAGGATCCGGCCGGACGTTGAAGCCGAATCTGAACTCTTCTCCGTACATCATCGAAAGCATGACCCAGGCATCGGCATTTTCCGGCGCTTGTTGGACCGCCCGTTCCAGGCCGGCCCGGACCACGGCGTGCTCTTCCGCCGTGATGCGCTCGAAATAGGCGAAACTGCGCAGCACCGCCTCGTACGGGCTCAACTGTTCCGAGCCCTTGGCGCGCACCGCCTCGCTCATGGTGTGGGGTAGGACGCCGTACCAATCGGCAACTGTGGAGGCGATGCGCGGCACCAAGTCGTCCTGCAATTCGAAGATCGCCCCGGGATCAAAGGGCCGCTCATAGGTCTCGGCCCACATCTGCGCGCCCGTGGAAGCATCCACCAATTGCACAGTCAGCCGAATCCTGATGCTCGCCTGCCGCAAAGTGCCTTCCATCACGTAGCGCGCGCCCAACTCTCTGCCGACCGTACGCACATCCGCGGGTTCGGTGGCGTAGCGCAGTGTCGAGCCGCGCGCGATGACGCGCAAGTAGGAGAAGCGTGAAAGGCCGGTAATGACCTCTTCCGTCAATCCTTCGGCCAGTGCCGCCAGATCCGTGTTGGCACCGCTGTACTTGAACGGCAGCACCGCCACCCAGAAGCCCTCCTCCGCGCGCGGCGCACCCGAATCGGCAGCGGCCGTGGCGCGCGCAGCCGGGGTCGAAATGGGCTTGGAGCGTGTGGTGGCCCGCGCCAGGTCGCGGAATTCGTTGCCGACGTCTCGCGCGGTCTGCATGCGGTGGCGCGGATCTTTTTCCAGGCAGCGGCGAATCACCCGCGCCAGATCGGCAGGTAGATCGGCGCGCAGTTCGGTTACCGGCAGCGGCGTGTCGCGCAGAATCGATGAAAACAACTCCGCCGATGACCCGCCTTCGAACGGCCGTTTTCCCACTGCCATCTCGTGCAACAGCACTCCGAAGGAAAAGATGTCGGTACGATGGTCGAGCGTGCCGCCCGAAACCTGCTCCGGCGACATGTAAGCCGGCGTGCCCATCACCATGCCGGCCTGCGTGTGGCCCGTTGAGGTCAGGGTCGCGTCATTCTCGGCATCCGCAGCTGCGTCCTTGGCCAGGCCGAAATCGAGCACTTTGACCCGGCCTTCGCTCGTCACCATTACATTGGCGGGCTTCAGGTCGCGGTGCACTATGCCCTTCTCGTGCGCCGCGGCGAGCGCTTCGGCCAGGGCGCTCCCGATGTCGAGGATTCGCTCGATTGGGAGGCCACCTTGAGGGATCAGGCGGCCGAGCGTCTGACCGTCGACCAGTTGCATGGTCAGGAAGTGGACACCGCCGGACTCCTCCACCGAGTAGATGGTGACGATGTTGGGGTGGTCGAGTTGGGCGAGGGCCTTGGCCTCTCGCCGAAAACGTCCCAGCCGGTCCGCGTCATGCGCCATTTCGGCGGGCAGCACTTTGACGGCTACGTCGCGTCCGAGTTTCGTATCGGTGGCGCGATACACCTCGCCCATGCCGCCCGCGCCGATGGCCGCTAAGATTTTATAGGGTCCGAGTTTTGTGCCTGGCGAGAGCGGCATGAGCTAGATTCAGCTAAGTTTAACCCATCCTCCAGAGTAAACGTCCTGTGTTACGGCGCATCGGAAGTAATCCGAACAGGACACTTGCGGAAGTGTCGCCACAGGACCCATCCAGAAGGCCCGCCGGGTTCATCAGGCGACAAACGGCATTATCCCTTAATATCGCTAGGTGTCTGGCCTGCACTTAGGCGGATTCCAGACCCGCCTTTCTCCGCAACACACCGGCTGGCGAAGAAGCTGGCAGAGATCCACGCGGAACCGGCAGCTCTGCTGGAATTGACGACAGTCAATGCGGGTTTGACGCGAACCAACAAGTTTTCGAAAATACGCCTTCACTTTCTGAAACGATTTGGATGGAACTTTCACAATTATTCATAAGGAGGGTTGCGAGCCATCCCCCCGCGCATCAATCGGTCGCTCCTTAATGGCACCCGCGCGTGGCAGGGTGATTGCGCGGAAGTAGTCAGAGCAGCATTGACCGGCGCGCTGATGGGCAGGCGACGTTCAACGGAGGATTATGAAAAAGGAGGTTGGAGGATCAGCTGGAATAGTGGCCTTGCTAGCGCTGTTGATCCACACGCAGTTCACCCCGAGCCACGAGTCCAAGGGCGATCAAGGGACCGCCGCAGAAGCGGCGCAGGCCCGCCAACGGCCGTCTCCCCCGAACGACGAGGAGCCCAGAGAGGGGCCCTGGATCGCAACTCGCGCCTTTTTTCAGCAGGGCGAGCCTGACTTCGCCGCCACACCCGCGAGCGCCGATGTTCACTCGCCGTGCCCCGACGACCTGTCCCACGCCGGGCTGCAGCACCGTCACTGGTCGCTATCTTGCCTGACATCGCCCAGCGGTCGGCCGGATTATCGCCAACTTCGAATCCTCATGGGTTTCCCTGACGAATCGCTGGGGCTGTACAAGAGGTGGAGCATCGTTGCCTCCATCGCCGACCCGCTGCACACTCGCCTGCCGCTGTTCGCAGACCGGCAGATCGAGGCGATCCAGAGGTCGCTACAAGCCGACGATTGGCAATTGGCGGCGCAGTGGCTGCCATGGGGGGACCGTTTTGACCCGTTAGAAACCGACATTAGCGAGCGCCGGCGGCAGCGGGCTCTGCAACGCGATCAGGAACAAATGCCCGGCGTCGTGGTTTTCCGCCGATTCGAGAGCACGGCCTCATATCCAGCAGCCGATCAGCGCAGGCGCGAAATCCTGCTCCTGTTCGTTGTCCCAGAGACACCTACCGGCGGGCTCGCTGGCCTGCCATTTTTTGCTGCAATGCATTTCGCGTCAGCATTCACAGAACCTACGGAGTCGGGGCCCCATAAGGGTCGAATCGGACTGCTTATGCCGTCGTTTTCGGGTTCCTTCTCCTCGCTTACCGGTCTGGTGCTCGCCTGGAACGCCGAATTTCCAAGCGCTTCCACATATCGAATCGCCGGTACGGTCTATGGGGGCAGCATTTCCTCGGCGTATTACGCCAAGGCTTTCTCTGAAAGAACGGGATTGCCATTCCGCAGTGGCATCGCTTCGACAGAGGATTACAAGGCTGTCTTCTGCGAGGTGCTGAAGCGCTACGGTATCAGGGAGAACGAAGCGGCGTATCTGGCCGAGGACGAAACGGCGTTCGGACAAGCGTTCAATCACCCACGCGCCCATCACCCGGAGATCGAGGAACCGGCAGCTATTCGACGTGAGACACCGGCACCAGACGTCTCGTGCAGCGAAGCGATTCCGAGTTATGTATTTCCGCGCGATATCTCGCACCTGAGGAACATTTATCAAGACGAAATAAACAGTACAGCGCCTGAGAGAGGCCAGCAGAACCCATCGGGAGTGAACTTTTCGATCAAGGATCCAAACCGCGGAGAGGATAGTGTACCCACGTTTTCGGATGCCCAGACGCCGCTGTCGCAAAGCGCCGTCGTGGAGTCGATAATCGATGACTTCCGGCGTCGACGAACACGTCTGGTCTACATCGCCTCCACGAACGTGCTGGATGATGTTTTCCTGACGCGCCTGCTGCGGCGTGAAGCGCCGGACACGAGGGTCTTGACCGATAACCCAGATGTGCTATTTGTGTCGGCGGCGGCCCAGGATCCGCTGGGCGGGACCCTGGCTTTGTCCACGTACCCGATGTTTTTCGAAGGTGACGAATGGTTGACCTATGGCAACAAGCGAAAGGAACGCGTTCTGTTCTCCAGCCCAGATTTTGAGGGGCTGTACAACGTCACTCAAGTTCTGATCGAGCAGATTCACGCGTCGCTGTCGGCAAAGCCTGGACACCAAGACCGGCTGCGGGCGGTCCACCAACTGCGAGACGGCCAGACCCATCCGGCGCTCTGGTTACTGATGCTCAGCCACACCGGATTTCACCCAGTGGACCTACTGGACGGGGAAGATGGCGCCCATCCGGTTCATTCGAAGTGGTTTGCGACCGATGAGAAGCCTGGGCGTGAGACCCCGAAACCTGAATTTCCCACGCCGGCACGCGCATGGTTCATTGTGATGGGAATACTTTCAATATTTGTTTTTTGGGCAGTTTTCCTGGTACTTCGGGTAAATTTCAGCCGCACTCTCCGTTCTCCCGTGTGGCTGGCTCTAGGGTACGCCCCTATGTTGATCGCACCCCGGCTGGTGACGATGACAGGGGCGGCCTTTGCCCTGAGCGCGATGGAGTGGATCATTTTCCTGCCGGTCTGGCGGTCATTGTTTGAAGAACCTCACTCGTGGCTGGCACTGGTGTGCATCCTGGGAGCGTGCGGGTTTGTGCTACCGTTGGCGGCTGTAGCCGCGTTATGGTGGCAGCAACGTTCGCGGGCGGTTGGGGTGAGGAGCGGATTCTATCTCGCTCTGATCGCTGAGTTGTGGCTTATAATAGTTGTCGCCTGGGGCTGGTCCTGTATGGCCAACGTCGGCCCACAGGAATCCAGCCCGCGGGGAGCCGCGTATCTATTCCACTTCGGGGCGCCGGCGCTTCCGGTGCTGCCGCGCATCCTCGGCGCGTGCGCGTTCATTCTTCCGCTCGCAGCCGTAGCATTCTTGTGGCGCCAACGCTCCCTGCCGGCTGGCACGAAAAACTGGTTCTATCTCACAACAATCATGGTGCTATGGCTGATTGTAGTAGGCGCCTGGGGATGGTCTTGCGTGTTCAACATCGGCGCGGAAGGATCAGCTGCTCACCCTGCCGCGCTACTATTCCGGTTCCGGGCCTTGGACCTGTATTCGGGCACGTCGCCGGCGCTACCCTTCTTAGTATTGGGTATCGTGGGTCTCAGCGGCTTTCTTCTATACCTCAAGCGGTTCACGCGAGCCGGATTTGGGCGGCCGTGTCTGATCCTCGCCGTTTTCGATAAGATCCCACTGAATCAACATTACCGCGCGGTCAACGGGCACATTGTGGCGCCGAGTCACTTGAGCGTACCTGAATGGTCGAGGCGGATGCTGGTGTCGACGGCCGCACTTGTGGTGTGCCTTCCGGTGCTGCAATTGACGAGGTATGCTGCAGCCTTCGAGAATCCGGTCTACAATCTGGCCCTGGCCTGCGCGGTAGCGATGCTTTTGTTCAGCCTGGCGACAACCTGCTACGACTTGGTGCTCGTTTCGCGGCACCTCCAGCGACTGTTGGCGCTGGTTGACTATCTGCCGTTGCGCGAATCATTCAAACAGATCACTAGAGATCTTCCGCACCGGCCCGTATGGAGTCAGCGGCTTTCCAAGCACTTAATTGCAAAGCAGATGATGATAGCGCTGCACACCAGGCGGCTAGTTCGAGGCGACGAGGACGCTGAAGGGGACTTCAACAAGTTCCGTGACACAGTGCCAGCGATCCTCGGAAGGGGCAGCCGCGTGATCCCCCGTGAACCAGCGAGTCAGCTAATAGTCGCGCTGCAGCCCTCAGGATCTGGCGGCGCCGCAGTTGTCCCAGCCCGGGCGCCTCTATCTCAGACTGCGGGGCAAGCGGGTGCGCAGCCAGGGGAAGAGCCCAAGCTGACAATCCACGGTTTTCTCCAGGACCGCCGCGCCTACGAAAAGCTCTGTGCACAGCTGGCGACCAAGATCATCGTTAACGACCTCCGCCCAATTTGGGCAAAGGGCACGGCGGAGTCAAAGGGGGAGCTCACGGGCGTCTTGCCGGGCGAACAACGCGAGTGGGCGCTGTGCAAGTGTTGCTCCGATTTTGTAGCTTTGCAGTTTTCCCGCTATCTGATCTACGCCGTGGGTCCGCGCCAAGGGTCTGCGGCGCGGTGACCCCCAGTGGGAAGCCCTCGGCATCTTCGAGCACATCACTAGACCACGTATCACCGCAGCAATCACTGGACGGACGCCGGAAGGCGAGCCGATCAAGGGTGACTACAAGTTCACCGATGAGTTCCCGATGGCTGAGGGCTTCGGGGAGAACGTCCAGTTCTTCGAGTTGACCTACCTCGACGCGGAAGTGGTTGAGTTGGACATCGCGTTCTGCAGCGTTGCTCCGCTATTATGGCTGCGGGCGGGCGGCCGCGGCCCGATCATCGGCGAAAGTCTCGATGCGGCGGGTCGTCGCAAGCCCTACGCCTGGACCGACGCCTACGGTGTGCTGTTCAACCCTGACCGTTGGCGGACATTCGTCGGGAATCGCCGCGAGTCCGCTTCGACAGCATTCGTCGTCACCGATTCCCAGACCACCTTTGCCGGGATCGCATCCGAGTTGCCGGGCACGCTAGACGTCGTTCGTTTGTATGAGAATTACTTAACCACCTTCGCAATCAACTGGGGTTACCTCTGATGCGCTACGAGTTGATTGACTACCAGCGGGAAGCCGCTATCGGTGTGGTGGACAGGCTTCGGTTGGGCCGCGAGCTCTGGGCCAGCAGTAAAATGCCGTCTTCATTCGCCCTGTCGGCTATCACTGGGGCCGGCAAGACGGTCATCGCGGCAGCCGTAATCGAGGCACTCCTTTACGGTTCTGCCGACCTCGGAGCTGAAGCGGAACACAATGCGACCTTCCTGTGGATTACGGACGACCCTGCCCTGAATCGCCAAACTCGGAACAGAATGCTCGGCGCATCGGACCTGCTCCTACCGCACACCTTAATGGAAATTGACGATGGCTTTCTTGAGCAGGAACTGCGGCCGAACCGGTGCTATTTCTTGAACACACAGAAGCTCTCCAAGACAAGCCGTTTGGTCCAGAGCGGGACCAATCTGCGGCAGGTTTCGTTCTGGGAGATCCTCACCAACACGATCAATGGCGACAAGGTGAACCTTTATCTCATCTTGGACGAGGCGCACCGGGGAATGCGCCGTACTCCAGACCGAACGACAATCGTGCAGAGGCTCATTCAAGGCGAGAAGGGGTCCAACCCACCGGCGCCGGTCGTTTGGGGTATCTCAGCAACAATTGACCGGTTCACGAAGGCCATCGGCGAAATGAAGGATCGAGCGGCCTATCCACACGTGGTTGTCGACATCGAAAAGGTGCGGGCCTCCGGTCTGGTTAAGGACTCTATAGGGCTTGATCAGCCAGACGAGAAAGGTACGTTCTCCACAACGCTCCTCCGGGATGCAATCAGAGCTGCACGCGAGTTCGAGGCTCGTTGGGCCGCGTACTGCGACGCCGCAGGCGAGCCGAAGGTACTGCCCGCTCTTGTAATACAAGTACCGGATAAGTCAGACGCCGCCAAGATCGGCGAGTTCGTTCAAGTCGTCGAATCGGAATGGCCTGATCTCGGTCCAAACGCGATTGCTCACGTCTTCGGCGAGCACGAACCTGTCGTGCTCGGGTCGAGAACAATCGGTTGGGTGTATCCAGAGTCGATTGAGACGGAGAGAGATATCCGAGTGGTGCTCGCCAAAGAGGCGATATCCACGGGCTGGGACTGCCCTCGGGCTGAGGTCCTGTATTCCGAGCGGCCGGCCAAAGACGCCACCCACATCGCCCAGGTGATCGGCCGGATGGTCCGCCAGCCGTTGGCGCACCGGATCGCGACCGATGATGCGTTGAACTCGGTGACGTGCTATCTGCCATTGTTCGACCGGAAGGCGCTCTCATCGATAAAGGACGAATTGGAGGGCAAGGCCGCGGAGAACGGAGAGAACAAGGTCGGCCCCGAAGTCGTGCGCGACCCCAAAGTCTTCGAGCGAAACCCGAGAATTGCAGCAGAGGTGTTCGAGTTTATAGAGACGCTGCCGAGCATTCCCACGCCGGATACGTCGGCCAGCCCCCTGCGCCGCGCCAAGAATCTCGTCCGGCTGCTCGCCGACGACGTATCCGGCCGCGCGTTGTTGGAAGATGCCGACGCGTTGCTCACGCAGGCCCTCAACGCCAGGATGGACGGTCTCGCTGCCGAGCACGCCGCAGCGGTGGCCGCGAACGTCACTGATATCAAAACCGTCGTGGTGCACACGTCAAAGGTGACCACCACGGGCCAGGACGCGGGCGCCAGTTCCCGCCAGATCGAGACCCACGCAAAAGACATTGACCGCGACACCCGTAGGATCATCAAGAGCGTGAAGGAAGGCGTTGGCGCGGCCTACTACGCCCACCGGATCAGCCAGTCGGACCTCGTCGCCAACAAGCTCGACATCCGTGTCGAGGTGGCCGCCCTGCTCAGAGTCGATGGAGTAATCGCGGAAATCGAAGCAACGGCGAACAAGTTCGTACAGAAACAGCTTACAAAATTCGCAGTCGAGATCAAGAATACCACTGGCGCCACCCGAGACGCCTATCGCAAGGTGCAGGAACAGACCCCTGCACCGGAAGCGATCACTGTGGAACTGCGCGCTAACGAGAAGGCTGCCACCAAGAAAGGCGATGGCGAGGCCTTGCCGACCTTTGAAGGCCACATTTACTCGGATGCAGCCGGCAGATTTCCCGCCCAGCTCAATGATTGGGAGCAGGAGGTCGTGACCACGGAGATCAACCGCCGCTCTTTCGTTGCCTGGTACCGCAACCCGCAACGGGCCACGCCGAACTCTCTGCGGATACCCTATCAAGATGAAACCAGCAAGTGGGCGTCGCTCCAGATCGACTTTATCATCGTGTCGAGGCGCGATGATGGCACCCTGGCTGCGTCCATCGTCGACCCGCACGGCGATCATCTGGCTGATGCCAAAGCCAAACTGCGTGCCCTAGCCGACTTTGCTGACAATCATGGCGAATGTTTCTTGCGCATCCAGTCGGTCGCCAAGGCCGCAGATGGGACGCTCCGAGTTCTTGACCTCCTGGACGCGAAGGTCCGAAAGGCTGTTAGGACATTCGAGGGCGGCAAGGTGTCCGCGCTCTATCTGTCCGCTCACGCCACACTGTACAAGTAGATCCGCGAGCGTTATCGGCGTCAAACCGGAGCATTGCGCCGCGCGAACTTTGCAAGGGGCGTGCAATCTCCGTGCATTAATCCCCCATAACGGACACTATCTTTGGGCCCAACGATAGGCTGTGCCGACCTGGGCTCGGGTCCCCAGCCTACTTTTTCGCGTCCGAGTGCAGCAATTCCAACGTGACGCCGAGGGCCTTGGCGCTATCGATGTACACATACGAGCCAGAATCGTCGTCAAACCGGCCCTGATGTTGTACCGGCATACCCACATCCTGGAATTCCTTAATGGTCTTGTCCGGGTCGGCTACCTGGAAGGCGATGTGGTGAACGCCCTCGCCGTGCGTATCGAGAAATTCCTTCCAGGCTGTGTCATTACCGACCGGCTGGATCAGTTCCAGCGTGACCTGCCCGAGATTCAGGAATGCGAGCTTTGCCTGCCCGTTGGACGGGTGTCCTCGGTACACGAGCTTCGCTTCGTTGCCGGGTTTGATGGTGAGAATCCGCGGTGGAGCGACGCCCAGAACCGATGCCCAACGCCTGCTGGTGGCTTCGATGTCGCGGCAGACAATCGCCACCTGCGTAACGACCTTCATGCCAGGGTCGTGATATGCCGGGCTCTGGGCGGGAGCCAGAGTGGGGAGCAAGGCCAGAACGAATGCCAGTTTCTTCATGCGCCCATCTTCTCTGACGGCACGCTCGGTTTCAAGGGTGGAGCGGCTGCGGTGGCCGGAATTGCTGCAATGAACAAGGTCAGGCCGGCATCGGCGGTGCAGTCCTGGGCATGCGAGGCCAGCCTGTTGGCCACATTGTTCGCGGCGGTCGCCGTCGGCGCGACGTTGGCGAACGTGGCGCGACTGCTGGCCACTTTCGCTCCCTCGCAGCTTCCACCAGCGCGAAAACTGGCGTCTGTGGCGTAACCCGAAGAATGGCCGCGTTCTCGCGGACGCTTGGCCCACGTCGGGCGCCAGCCCGGCCCGTGTGTGACGGGCCTCGCGATTACGCCGCGGATGCGTGGGCCTTGCGGTAAGCCGCCCACCGCTTCTGAGTGGCTTCCCTTATCGCCTTCAACCCTGCCGCCGACAACTTCCGTTTTTTGGACTTCGCCGCTGCGGCTGGCTTCGTCTGCTGCTTTTTCTGCCCCGCCCATCTCGCTTTCTGTGCGGCGGCGATCCTGGCGCGGCCAGCCTTGCTGATGGTGCGGCGCTTCGCCGGAGCCGCGGGTACCGCTGCGGTCGCCGTCGCGGCTGTGGCAACCGTAGCCTTTGGTCGCCCCGGACCGGGCTGGCCCAGTCGCTCCTTGATGTCAGCGATCCTTGCTTTGACCCTTGCGACTTCGCTCTGATAGCCGACGACGGCCATCTCCAGCAAGGTGTTGTCCTTTGGCTTTGCCTGTCTTGGCATATTGGTTCTCCCCAGAACACAGAATTGAGACTGTGTTTTAATCAGTCTGCTCGCGATTTGATTCTAGCACTGGTCGGCGGCCAGGTGACTTCCCCTGCTCACTGCGACGAAAGGCGGCGTTCGGGCACGCGGCCAAAACATCAGAGGGCGCACCGCCGCGCGGCGATGACGTTAGTCCTGAGAAATGCGAAAAAGCCGGGATTTAGGGGCAATCATGAATCCAGAACCGCCAGCGTCGGCCTATGCCAAAGTTTGTCGCGTGCTCTTCGTTGGGTTGCGGCGGGGCTAAGGACTCGGTGTGGTGTACTCGGCCGCGCGCTGTCTTCCATTGAAACGGCGTTGCGGCCATTCTTCACATAGGCGGCAATGCGCTTTAATAGTCCCATGCAGGACCTCAAAAGGGCGGTTGTGTTCGCACGAGTACGGTTGCGCGTTCTTGGAATCAGTCCTTTCATATGCGTGTTCCTCTGGCTGGCGGGTGCTGCCGGAGCGCAGAATATCGTCGTGGACGCCGCGCCGTCCCACGCGGTGAATTCGTTCAGTCCGTTCCGGGCACTGGGGGGAGCGATTGACCGGTTGCGCGGTGGAGTCACCAGGGAGGAAAACGAAAAGCACACCGAGCGGGTGCTGACCGACCCGGTACTCAAGGAGCTTTTGGGTGCCGGATGGCAAACCGTGACCTATCGTCAGAACACGGAATTAATGATCGAGGCGTGGCACTGGAACGCGCGCGGCACTTGGAGCAATGCGGCCAAGCAGGAGGGCTATTTCACGGGCAGCGCGGAGCCAACCAACGAGAAGATCCTCCATTCGTGGGCATACCCCCTCCCCCACCGCGGCGCCACTCTGGGCGACGGCAACGGCTGGTCCCGGCTGACCGATGGCGATCCGAAATCCTACTGGAAAAGCAATCCCTACCTCACGAAAGCCTACACCGGTGAGCCCGATTCCCTGCATCCGCAGTGGGTCATGATCGATTTGGGCGCCAAGGTGGACAGTCAATGCCATCAAGATAGCGTGGGCCAACCCCTACGCCAAGCGCTATTACGTGCAGTTCTGGACGGGAGAACGAGAGCCGTTTTATGACGGAATCAACAAGGGCGCCTGGCAGACCTTCCCCACCGGTACGATCACGGACGGCCAGGGCGGCACTCCCACTCTGAAGCTGATGAGTTGGCGTATTCCGGTGCGCTATCTGCGCATCTGGATGACGGAATCGTCCGACACTTGCGATACGCATGGTGCACAGGATAAACGCAATTGCGTGGGATACGCGATCAACGAACTCTATATCGGGACCGTGTCCGAGGACGGCCAATTCGCCGATATCATCAAGCACGTGCCGAGCCGGCAACAGACCATCACTTGGCCTTCCTCGGTGGACCCGTGGCACGCGGCTTCCGATCTGGACTACGGCAGAGGGGACCAAATCGGATTTGATTTTTTCTTCAATTGCGGGGTGACGCGCGGTCTTCCTACCATGATCCCGATTCGTGTCCCATGTGTCGGTACTCTCATCGGTATCTTTTGGGCCATCGTAGTGCGTCTTGTGCGGGGGCACGTCAACAAAGACACCTTCGGACATGTAGCGGCCACGCACATCCTCATAAACGAAAATGAAGGCTTCCTTTTCTGCGGCTATGGACGGGCCCACTTGCGTCTTGTAGTTGTCCGCGCCGTAAGGTCCGACGTTGTACGGGGTTCGCTGCATGATGATCGGATACGGTTGGGACGCATCCTTGGGAATGTAGACCGCCGCAAACAAACGTACGCCATCGCGCATGGGAATTCGGTACTCGTATTTGGTGTAGTGCGCCAGAGTGTACGCCAGGGAGGCACGTTCGGCCTCCGTGAGCGGTTTGTGAATCAACGGTTGGGCCGCCAGGGCCGCTCCATAGAACAGCAGGCTGAAGTTCACTAATGTTGGGTTCATAATGCAGAGCATAAGAATACCAAATCACGGCAGCCTGCGAATCGAAGCGAATGAAATAAAGGGATTATAGACCTGGCAAAAACCGACGGTCGCTGTATTATGACCACCACCGGGGCGGGCTAACCGGAGCCAGTTTGAAACGATAGACGGCTTAACTTCACTATCCTTCAGAGGCACCTTCCTTTTGGAACGTAGTCCATGGCTTAAGGCTTTGATAAACGCGGACCGCCAAGAGTTGTCGCCGGGGCAAACGTTCCGGTTCCGTCCCCAGGGTAAGGAGCATACTGCCGGGAATATCGACTGTGTTGCTTGCGGCGCTGTGAACGGAATCCGCTATCCCCATCCGCATCACCACCAGACCATCGCGCACCTTGAATTTCTGGTCCACGGGGAAGCGTTTCAAGGCGTGTTCGAGCAATATTGTGAGGGCGGCTGTCCGCTCCCGTCCATCAGCTAACAATCAAGCGGTATTTTTCGCGCGCTTCTTGCTCCAGGTATGCCCGCCAACCTAGCATCGGCCAAGTTTCGCCTAGCTGCCCGGAATCCGTTCCACATTCACCTGTTGCGCACCTGTGGCAATGTGGCGGCGCGAGTGCTTTGCTGGGCGACCACCGGGTGAGCCCCATTCAAAACGTGAGCTCCACAGGACGTGAGCCAGACGATCATCAAGGCCGCGCGCGCGGTCGGCCGCCGTGCAATCGTATCGCGTGGATGGGCAGGCGTGACACTCCCGGACAACGAACCCGACTGCCTTTCCATAGGAGAAGTAAACCTGCAGGCGCTTTTCAGGCGGGTCGCCGCTGTAGTACACCACGGTGGCGCGGGCACCACCACCGCTGCCGCGCAGGCCGGAGTGTCACACGACAATCCGGTCGCAATCGGCGGGCAAGCCGCAGCGGTGCACGCTCGGCGGCGGAGTCCCGCAAGCGCGGGTGCCTTCGGACCGCGGCCGCCCGCCACCGGGAGCACGGCTGGCGCTTCACGCGCCCGATGCCGGCGCCCCGTTCCGGCGACAGCCCCGCGTTGCCTTCGCCGCGACCGCCAGCGGTCGAGGCGCAGTCCCGGACTGCGCGCCACCCGAGCGTTTGCGGAATATTTGCGCATCGGTGCTAAGCTGGTGAAGACGCTAGCCCATGGGTCAGGGTACTATCCTCCCAAACGACGCTATTATTTGAGATCTCAAATAGGGGGAGGATTGAGTGAAAGTCCTAGGCACGGCGCGGGCCCATGAACGGCGTCCTTTTCAGTGCGACGCTCAAGTCTCGTGGCAAACGCGTTCTGGCGAAAGGAAGTTCGCGCGGGTGAGATTTGTGGATCTGTCTCTACCGGGTGCGGGCATCGAGAGCACTGAACCAATTGAACCCCAAACGATGGTCTATTTGCAGGCGTCGGGGTACGGGGCGATTGGCAATGCTTCCGTCCGCTACTGTGTCCGCGCTGGCCTCAAGTACCGTATCGGACTGTTGTTTAGCGCTCCTGCCAAGTGGGCCGACTTCGCAAGGCAGAAGTACCTCGACCAAAGAAAACTGCAAGAACCGGCTCAATAGGTTATCTAAAACCTCTGTATAACCTGGAGAACCCCGGTCACGCCACTGGGGATAGTTGCACCTGATAGCCAAGACCCCGGAACCTCCTCGTGTGACACTTTTAGGGCATTTTCTAGGGAGCGTTTTTCGCGTCAAAACGCGCTGAAGTGCCCGATTGACGGGCGTTTCACGCATGTTTTGCACGCTGAATACTGTGTCGCAGAGTGTCACACGACAATCTGGTCGCAATCGCTTTGCGGAGCCGCAGCAGTACACGCTCGGCGCCGCCGGGCCGAGGCAACCGCGGATGCCTTCGGACCGATGCGCAGGATATTGCGCATCGCCCTCTTCAATGGGAATTGCCGGCCGCGCGACGCAGGAGCCGGCCGCTGGCATCAGGCTACGCGACGCGCCAGCCCGTGCGCCTGGGCTGCGGGGCGGCGCCGGTCCGCGGGCGGCGCGCGCGATGGGCCGCGGCGAGGGGGCGGGATGGCAGGTGGTGCATCGTGAAACATAACTTCCCGTCGTTCGTTCGCGTCGCCCATCCGCCCGCCGGCGGTCGCGGCGACGGACGACGGGCGGGCGGCGGAAATTTTGATTTACGGAGATGTCCGGTCTGCCCGGTAATTCGTGTCGCGCAACATACACACTATTCAGGCAAGGCGATTTTGCCTTCGATATGGATGTGCGCGCTGACGCCTCGCGCACCCGTATCAGGCTGGCCACCGCCGATGCTGAGTGTGTAATCACCTGGAGCGATGATGGGATTGCCATCCTCGGTCACCATACCCAGATCGCGATCCTTCAACTCGAAATGAACGTTCTGGCCCATGCCCGGTTCGAGATGAATGCGCTGGAATCCGCGGAGAGCGATGAGGGGCGCATCTTTCACAGGGAACTTGAGATAGAGATGGACGACCTCATCTCCCGCGACCTTGCCGGTGTTGGTGACCGTCACATCGGCGCCGACAGGTTGCCCCGCAGCCACAGCCTGTCTGGGCACTTTGAGGCCGCTGTAGTTGAAGGTTGTGTAGCTGAGTCCGTAGCCGAACGGATAAAGCGGCCTGCCGTTGAAGTACCGGTAGGTGCGGTTTGCCATTCCGTAGTCTTCGAAGTTGGGCAATTGGTTGACGCCGGTGTAGAAGGTAATCGGAAGCCGTCCCGCAGGATTGTTCTTGCCGCTCAGCGTCTCAGCGACGGCCGCGCCGCCTTCTTCGCCGGGGTACCATGCCTCGAGAACGGCGTTGGCATGCTCGTTTATCCAGTTGATGGCGAGGGCGCTGCCATTCATGAGAACGACGGCGAGTGGCTTGCCGGTGGCTGACAGGGCCTCGACCAGTTCTTCTTCTGGCTGGGGAAGATCGATGCTGGTGCGATCTCCGCCGAGGAATCCCGGTTCACTCACCGGCATTTCTTCGCCCTCAAGCTGACTTGTGATGCCGACGACGGCGATCACGGCATCGGCGGTCTTCGCCGCGGCAATCGCTTCAGGCGAAGGCGCGTTGTTTACTTTGGCCCAGATCAGTTCAGCATGCGGCTTGCCGTCCGTGTTGCCGTAGGTGATGTTGAGCGCGGCCTTGTAGCCCTTCTCCAGGTGGACGCGACCGACGCCGGCCACGGGCCCGCCGCCACCAAACGCCACTGCTACCTGCTTGCCCTCGACCGTAAGCCTGGCGAAGCCCTCGGCGCGAATGACGAGGATGAAGTCGCCCGACTCGGGGGCCGTCAGGAACCCCGACCATTGCACACCGAAGGTTTTTCTCCCGGCAATCTCCGGCGGCAAATTGCTACCCGTGAGTTTGACGTTGGGCTCCGTTCGGCTGACGATGGGCGTGGCGCCCGCTCCGGGGACCGGCCGGCCTCTCATCATGCCTTCGTTGTAATCAGCCTTGAGCCCCGGCTTGCCATCGGGAGTGGTGAGAAGACTGTCCGGCAGGGGCGTACCATCCGTGCGCAGGAACTGGGTTCCCGGGACAAAGGTAATAGTAGCGTTAGGGAACTCGGTATGAAGGCCGTCCAGGATGGAGACGATATGCGTAGGCTGACCGGCATAGTTCCCGATCAGCGGCCTGGTCTGGTCAGCTAGCGGACCTACGAGGGCGATCCTTTTGATCTCCGGTTTGAGGGGAAGTAGCCCGTCGTTCTTCAGCAGGACCATCGACTCATTCGCGAGTTTGCCAGCGAATTTGCGGTGCTCCGCGCTGTCCAGTTCCTTCTCATCGATCTTTGTGTAGGGAACCATATCCGGCGGGTCGAACATGCCGAGCTTGATGCGTGCAGTGAACAGGCGGATGAGCGCGGTGTCCAGCGAGCTTTCAGGGAGGTATCCTTGCTGAACAGCGTCAATATAGGCCTTGTCAACTGGTTCGCCAAACCTCGAAGTGAAGGTAACGCACTCGTTATCCATGCCTCGGATGACGGAAATGGCCACGCCTTGCGCCTGTGTTGGACGATAGCGATGATTGGCAGCGACGTCCCTGACTGCGTCGCAGTCCGAAACCACATACCCCTGGAATCCCCATTTGCCGCGCAAATGGTCCTGCAGCAGGTACTGGCTGGCGCATGCCGGTTCGCCATTGATAGCGTTGTAAGCGCACATGATGGAACCGGCCTTGCCTTCCACGACGGCAGCGCGGAATCCAGGCTCGTAGGTATCTACCTCGTCGTGCTTGCTCACGTCCACATCCGCAAAGTGCCTCGTCGGCTCCGGCCCGCTGTGCACGGCAAAATGCTTCGGTGTCGAGATGGCCATGTAGTATTTGGGGTCGTCACCCTGCATTCCTGTGACGTAGGCAACGCCCATGCGGCCGGTGAGGAACGGATCTTCGCCGTAGGTTTCCTGACCGCGGCCCCAGCGCGGGTCCCGAAAGATGTTCAGGTTCGGGGACCAGAAATCGAGGCCTCCCATAATGCCGGTGTGCCCCTGACGTGCATTTTGCACGTGCTTGATGCGACCCTCGATACCAATCTGAGCCGCCATGGTGTGAATTCCCGGCGCATCGAAGGTGGCTGCCAGACCGATGGGTTCCGGATACTCCGTTACACCCTCGTTGATCACTCCGTGAAGGGCCTCACTCCACCATTGGTACGCCGGTATATTGAGCCGCGGAACTGCCGCGGAATTATTCTGCATCTGCGAGGCCTTCTCGGCGAGGGTCATACGGCGCACTAGATCCGTGGCCCGCTGCTCGGGTGACAGCTCCGGATTCACGTAGGGAAGATTCGCGATATCCTGGGCAGCTGCAGATTGCAGAGTTAAGTCAAAGACAAGCGTTCCCGTACAAGCGAGGATGCCTGCAACAGTGCGCGTCATGCGGTTTTTCATGCATTTTCTCCAAATTTGAATTTTGGGCAGCCGTCGAGGTTCACGGTGCCGGCTGAGCTAACGCAAACCGATAGATGTTCATGCTGATGGGCACCACGTGGACTGACTGCGGGGGCGTCGCCGGTGACGATCTCCTTGGCCGCGACCCGGATCGTGATGGGCATGAATCACGATTTTCGCACTTCGCCGATCGCGTCGCCATCCGCCCGCCGGCGGTCGCGGCGACGGATGACGGGCTGTCGGCACCGGCACGGGCCGCCGGCATCTCGCTGCGCGAAGAGCGCGAAGCGATAGGTGCAGGTCCCGCAATTTCCGCCTATAATGGATCGGGGTTAAAGAGAGGCGCCGATATGCCGAGGACGAGCCCTTGGCACTCCGCCAAAGAGAATCATCATCACGACAACACCAAGTGCGGGCCAGGAAACGAGATTCTGCAACACAGTCGCATACCCGGCACCGGTGGTAGGCCGCTTTGTAACGAGTGCGCAAAACTGGACTTCGGTACTCCCGAGAAATCGCCCCCGTATACTCGCCAAGAGTGATTTTTCGCAGGCTGGATGGCTGGCGCGTGCAGTGGCGCCCATGGAGGGGCGGCGGTCACCCGCCGACCCCGCACACTACCGTGCGTACGTAATCGGTGTTCGAGTCGGTTAAGGGGAAGCCACGAACAGGCGTTGGCGGCATACCGCAAAGCCCACAGAGACTGTGGTGGACGAAATCCTGTCCGTCCCCAAACTCTGAGGACGTAATTTGCCGTCCGGCAGGCGCCGGCGCCGAATGTGCGAATCTAGCCGCCCAGGATTAGGTGGAGGCGACCCGCGTGGCAGCCTCGACTTTTCAGATGCGGTGTGGAAGCCGGCGAACTGCTCGGCCCGCTCTACTCTGGTGGGTCTGCTCTCGCCAGTGTGCATACGCCACAACGCGCCGGCCATCCGCAGGGTTCCAGTGCATCGCCGTGTCTGCTGGCGTGATCGGCCAACGCCGCGCAGGCTGTCTGCCTCGCCTCCGACGCCCGGAGCATCGAGTCGAGGATCTGCTTGGTGCTGAGTCCCGTGACGGCCGGCAATCGTGCGCACTCGTCGAGCAACGCTCGGCAGCGCATACTCGCCGTTCCTGCGGCTCGCTTCAGCACTCGCAGGTCATCGCAGTCCGGCATTTCGAATGTGGCTGTCCTCTCGTATGCATCCACATGCACTCGCAGCTCCAGCCTTCTTGGACAGCAACATGCCGCGTCCAGAACGGAGAAAGCTCTGAGGATGCAACCGGTTAGCGTAATGCGTGCTCTGGCGAAGGAGAGGCATCAGCCCGCTCTATCGGCAGATGAAGTGGGGCGGGTGGCTCAGAAGATGTAGGGGTTTACACACTTGGCCCCAGGCAGCGTGATACGCTCTTCGGCCTACGAGCGGTGGGAGCAGGTTTGGGGCAAGCTGACGGCACTCGTGGCGGACCCTGAGATCAAAGTGACCATCACAGGCAAGCGTAGCGAAGTGGTCAGCACCGCCCCCGCTGACGCCCCGGATCATGCCATAGTCCCGCATGGGACGCGTTTCTGGAATCTCAGCCAAAGGAACTGGCCAGCATGAACGCCAATGATTACAGGGGTTCCGCGGGCCTCGCAGGCTGTTTATGCGTGCCACGTGCGCACAGGAAAGAGGTGGCGCGCTCGCCCGTGCGGACATGGGACGTTTGCCGCACGCTACGGGCGTTTGCCGCACACCACTGTGCATGTTTCCTTGGGGCCGCGGTCGAGCATCGCGGTCCGGGCGGAACTTGCCGGTCGGGCGTCCGGCCAGCGTCTTCGATCACGAACGCGTGGGCCAAATGCGCGCCGACGGCAGGAGTTGGGCGGAAATCTCCGCTCCGCTCAAATCCCCAGCACCACCATCCGCCGCGCCTTCCCCAAACCGCAGCAATAGCCCCCATCCTGACCCCTGTAATCATTGACGTTCGCGGCGGTCGAGCCGATCAGATCGCTTCCGGGAGCGATGGCCTCGTCGATATGTTCCGGGCGACGGAGTGCCGGCGCCTTGTCTATATC
>Ga0187867_10001473_pt1 | contig 20362 bp, 16 predicted proteins | sample June2016WEW_13_1_FD_132976 | JGI IMG/M metagenome (GOLD analysis project Ga0187867, IMG submission 132976) | Peatland microbial communities from SPRUCE experiment site at the Marcell Experimental Forest, Minnesota, USA - June2016WEW_13_10 | ecosystem: Environmental > Terrestrial > Soil >...
ATCAATGATGCTTTCTGTCGCCGCCGTGGGGATCAGTAGTCGGCATTGATTTTCGGCGCACGCGGTTGTCCGGCCATCCGGATTGCATGAAAATCCATCGCCAGAGATGACCGACGCGATTTCAGTCGCACAGGCCATCTGGCCTTATCTCTACTTATCCGCGTTCATCTGCTTGGAATATTCCTGACTTACCGCAACGCCGCATCGTGTCGGCGAGCTTCTTCTGTGGGGTGGGCTGCGGTCCGGCGGTAGGTCCAAAATTGATTGTCGTGGCCGGCCGGCAGTCCGCCATTGCGATTGCGCCGAGATGACGGCACAGTCCTCGCCAGGATGTTCAACCGGATCACGCATCCTCGCGACAGGGAGGGCAACGATCATGTCCGGCAGCAACTGGCGGCTCAGCGGCGAATACATGGAAAGCTGCAACTGCGACTATTTATGCCCTTGCATCTACACCAATCCGCAGGCGGAGGTGACCTACGACCATTGCACCGCCGCGCTGATCTTCCGCATCGACCAGGGACACTCCGGCGCTGTCAAGCTCGATGGGTTGTGCTTCGCGCTGGTGATTCGCTCCGGCAAGGTAATGGCTGACGGCAACTGGGTCTTTGCCTGCGTTGTCGACGAAACGGCCGACGATGCGCAGCGTGCCGCCTTATCCGCCATCGTCAGCGGCCAGGCCGGCGGCACACCCGGGATGATCCGCGCCAATCTGGTCAGCGATTTTCGCGGTGTCGAATTCAAACCAATCGAATTCCGCATTGCGGGTCTCAAGCGGAGCGTGACCATCCCCGACATCCTGTCGTTCGAGATCGAAGGCGTGGCATCCCGCAACCGCAGCGGCGAACCGTTCTTCATCGACAACACTGCGCATCCCGCGAACCGGCGCCTCGCGCTCGCCCGCGCCAGCGCGCTGCACGTACGAGGGTTCGGTCTGGGCATGGACCTGGTGGGCAAAGGCAACAACGGCCATTTCGCCCCCTTCTCCTGGTCTGCCTGACCGGGGCGATGGCCAGCGGTGACGTCGCGTCCGCCACGGAGGCGCTAAGCCGGCGCGACCGGATCGTCATCGTTCTGGCATTGGGCGGTGTGACGGCTCTCGCCTGGTTGTGGCTGGTTATGCAAGCCCAGTACATGACCGACATGGCGGGAGACATGACCGACATGGTCATGTCTCTGACCGACTCCTGGACCGTTTCCTACGCCTCGCTCACCTTCGCCATGTGGTGGGTCATGATGCTGGGCATGATGCTGCCGAGCGCCGCGCCCATGATCCTCACCTTCGAGACATTGAATCGCAACAAACGTGCGCGCGGCCAGATGTTCGTTCCGACAGCGATCTTTGTGGTTGGCTACCTGATCGCCTGGGGTGGGTTCTCCGCCATCGCCACTTTTGCACAATGGGCGCTGGATCAGTTCGTGCTGCTGACGCCGATGCTGGAGATCGGCAGTCGGTTATTTGGCGGCATATTGCTGATCGTGGCAGGATCTTATCAATTTACCCCGCTGAAACAGGCCTGTCTGCGCGGCTGCCGCTCGCCGTTCGCGTTCCTGCTGAACCATTGGCACGACGGGTGGATCGGCGCGCTGCGCATGGGCCTGGCGCATGGCGCTTATTGCATTGGCTGTTGCGCGGTCCTGATGGCGCTGCTGTTCCTGGCGGGAGCAATGAATTTGCTGTGGGTGGCTACGCTCGCTGTGTTTGTGTTCGCCGAGAAATTGCTGCCCGGTGGGGTGTGGATCGGACGCGCCGGCGGGATCGCCATGCTGGGGTTCGGCGTGGTGTTGCTGCACAGGGGATTGGGCTGAGCCCGCTCCGGCGCTCCCGTTAACTCCTGTCGTTCGATCGCGCCGAGATGGCTGGAGCCACACCTCGTTGCCGTCATCCGGTCCAACCCACACCGACAATCGCGCCAAACGCACCCATGGCACAGGTCGACGCTGACACCAGCACGATGGCCCACAGATAAGTGCCACGTGGCCGATGCGCCGGCGGTAAGGCCCGGAGCGAAAGCGTGATCAGCATCCCCAACACCAGCGGCAGCATCAGCGCATTCATCACCTGCACACCGACATTCAGCGCCACCAGGTCGGGCCACACCGCCACGACGCCGGCTCCGCCGATCACACAGGCGGCGTAAACGCCATAGAACCAGGGCGCCTCGAACGGGTGATATTCCAACGAGTGACGATGACCGGAGACCTCGCCCAACCCCCAGGCGAAGGCCAGCGAGCAGACGATGGACGCCACCATCGCCGCGCCCAGTACGCCGGCGCCAAACACCAGATTGCCCACCGTCAGGCCCAGAAATGGCGTCAGCGCCGCAGCCATGTCACCGACCGAAGCAAGCGAGGTTTCGGGATGCCGCACGCCAATGGTCGCGGCACAGGCCACCAGCACCGAGGCCATGATCAGTTGCGCCAACATGGCGCCAATCGCGGTGTCCCACCGTGCGGCGGTATAGTGCTCGGGACGCAGCCGTTTATCGGCAACGGCGGACTGGTGGTAGAAGATCATCCACGGCATCACCACAGCGCCGACATTGGCTGCTGCCAAGTACAGCCATGCCGGATTGGCGTAAGGAATGCTCAGGCTGCCCGCGAGCACTGCGGCAGGATCCGGATGGGCAGCCCAGACGACGAAGAAGAAGGCGAACTCGAACAGGCCGAGGACGATGGCCGCGCGTTCGACCCGCCGGTACGACCCGGTGAGCACCACGGCCAACAACGCGATTACCGCGATCGGCAGGGTGGCGAACCGTGGCACGCCATACAGTTCGCCGACCCCGGCAACGCCGGAGAACTCGGTCAACAAAGCGCCCGTGGTGGCGAGCCCCAGACCGGTGGCGGATACCCAACCCCAGATTGGACCAAAGGTGGCCCGGATCAGCTCGCCATGACCCCGGCCGGTGAAAATGCCCAGACGGACGGTCAATTCCTGCGCCATGTAGAGGATGGGCACGAGGCCCAGTTGCAGGGCGAGCAACCGGTAACCCCATTGCACGCCGCTCTGGCCCGCGGTGATCACGCTGCCGACATCGGTATCCGCCAGCATCACCACGAGCCCTGGGCCGAACACGGCCAGCGAGCGGGTCAGGCGTTGCGCCCAGGGGGATTTCACTCGGGGCATTTCGCCCCGGGGGATTTCACTCGGGGCATTTCGCCCAGGGGCATTTTGCTCTTGGGCGTTGCGTCGGGGGAGCACCCATCTGGCGTCGGTCCATCGATTGCTGATCGTACCGCGCCAGGTGCCGGCGTTGCTTGACGTTGCGAGTCGCTCGCAACTGGCGGGAGGCGATAATCTCCTTGTGGCCGGGCTGTCAACCAAGCCCTAGCCTGCGGGTTGTCGCGACGGTCGGAGCGCCCCACATGCCGTCGCGATGACCGCAGCGGTGTTTTCCATCCTCTTCCCGTTGGCTCGGTGTTCCGCCGTGCCGCTCCCGGCTTTGTCGCCATATCGACCGGTGCAGCCCAGATCATGGCTGGTGAAGCGACGCCAACTCGCTGGCCGGTTGTGCAGCGCGCCCGAACGGTCGGCGGCGCGCCTCGCCAGGTCAGGCATCCGGTCCAATCCCGGGCGGAAGTCATGCGCGCCAGGAGCCAGGAGATGCTGACACAGGACCCGAAGACCGGCGCGGCCCCTGACCTGGAGGCAGCCGACCTGGCGGCGCGGAATTGGCGCTGGCCAGTCCCGGGGACTTTGCCGATCGGCAGCGAGGCGCATCGCGATGCCGCCTGCCAGATGTTTTTCGACACCTTCAATCCATACCGGCCGTCGGTCATCGACTGGCCCTTGCTGTCGGATGAGGCGCGGGCGCGGCTGATCAGCTTGCCGATCTGGGATATCGCCGTGCAGACCGAGGGAAAGGCTCGGCTGCGCATGAGGGCTTATGCGCAAAGCGCCACCGATCCGGCCTGGCGCGATGCGATCGAACGCAACGCCTGGGAGGAGAACCGGCATAAGGAGGTGCTTTCGAAGCTGGTCTCCGCCTATGGGATCGCGCTGGCACCGGAACCGCTTTATCACCCGCCGCAGGATCCGGAATGGGCTTATCTGGTTACTGGATTTTCCGAATGTATCGACAGTTTCTTCGCGTTTGGACTGTTCGACGTCGCGAAGCGGTCCGGCTTCTTTCCGCCGGAACTGGTCGACACGTTTGAACCGGTGATCCAGGAAGAGGCCCGGCACATTTTGTTGTTCGCCAATTGGTTGGCCTGGCAACGGCGGCAATTGCCATGGTGGCGGCGGGCCTGGTTCGAGTTGCGAGTTGCCGCTGTCTGGGTGTTCCTCGCGTGGGAACGCATCGGTCTGGCACGCGGCATGGCAACCGATGGCGGGGCAGCGGCGGACAATAATTTCACCCTGACCGGCAGCCGGTCGGTGAGCGATGTCGATATCGGTGTCGTTTCGTTGATGGCAGTTTGTCTGGCGGAAAACGACCGGCGATTTGCCGGGTACGACCGCAGGCTGCTGCGGCCGACCACAACACCGGCGATCGCTCGGTTGGTCTGTTGGCTCGGATCGGCGCGCGAACGTTGGCGGGGGAAGCCGTCTGGGCGGGATCACAGCGAGGGCTTGCCGCGATAGTGGCGAGGCGCGCTTTAGGCGGCCTGGCCGACGGCGATGGCTGTGAGTTCGTTCCGCAGGGGGTAATCCACGCACCGAACCAATCAGAGAAACCAGCACCGTCTGCTCGCCCCCGACGCCAGTATCGCAACGCCTCTGATCGCGATGTCGTTTCTCTGCCGACGGCCAGGCCAGGCGCGATCAGTACTGTGGCCCCGAAGTAACGTTCTCAGCTTGGCGATTGCCATCGTTCCTGCCCGCGATCGATCCGTCGCGACAAGAAGACATCAGGATCTGCCCCTGGTTTCGATCCCCCATTTGCGTCTTGCCCACCTCGTTGTCTCATCCTTTGGATTTGCGAATTTCCAACCATGCGCCAAAAGATGTCTTGCGGTAATCTTGTGGCCATTGATTCCCAACCAAACTTGCAATGCTAAGCGCGCAAGGCTGTACACCCAAATATCCGGCGAAAACGTAAGATCTGTCGCCGGAAGCGATTCAAGCAGGATCAGGTCGAGGGCACTCAACATGGCGAAAAGCAGACCCAGGACATAGAGACGCCGGCAAAAAAAGGGGAGGCCGAAGAAACCGGCCAAATAAAACAGAGTGGAATCGAATCCCACATTTATTTGCTGCAATTTCCCGGTCGCGATATTCTCAAGAACTACTTTCATTTTGTCTCCGGGCCGGCCGTGCGTTCTGCCATCGCGGCCGTGGCGTAGCATCTCATCGTAAACGGCGTGTGCGTCGGACCCGAGGCGTTTCGCTGCCCCCGATCAGAACCTGATGACGGAACGGCACGTTCGCTACGGCGGGCGCAGTGTGTCGCGGGCAGCCACCAGGTGGGCAAAACGTACAGCTTGCGGTCACCGGGCCATCACGCAGATGGTTAACATGCCATCCGCGAGAATGGGCAAGCAACCCCCGGCAGCGGAGATAATTCCTTGACGCGCACATTCGTCAATCATACTAACATTCTCTCAAACATTGCATCTCAGGCCACCCACATGGACATAGAACTCGAAACCGGATTCGAACACCTCCTCACCTTCGCCGTCACCGATATGGCGAAGGCCGTCAGCGTACGCCATGGCGAAACAGAAGCGCGGCAATTCGCTCGCTGCCAGGCGGCGGTCCATATGATCATGGGCTTCCAGCCGCGCGACGTGATCGAAGTCCTGCTCGCCGGTCATTGCGTCATGGTGCATGAGGTGATGACCGCCGACGTCCATGACAGTCTGCGCGGCGAAGCGCCAAGCAACCGGCGCACCCTGGTCGCGTTGAACAAGGCGTTCAACGACAATCTCGACCGGCTGGAGCGGTATCGGCAACGTCCAGCCGAGGGCCAACGCGCCGCACCGGAGGCGCCGCCGGTGAGCGACGTTGCGACGGCAACAGCCGAGCCGGCCGTAAGACCGGTGATGCCGGAAATGAACCGTGCGGCGCGACGCCAGGCCGCCAGAGCCGAGATGCGCGCTGCGGCAACCGCATCCCGCGCAGCATCGCGGTCGCCTGGCCAGCTGCCCCCGGGTGCCACGCGCACTGCCTCGCCGCCGACCGCACACCGCCCCGGCGAGACGGTCATTTCCCAGCCGGCGCACGAGGCGGTCGCCAAATGCCAGGCGGACCCGAAGGCAATGACCGCCCTCACAGCCGGCGATCCTGCCGGGTTCGCCCGTGCCCTGGGCATCGATTCGCCGAGTGAGGCGTTTCTGGCGGCAGCCACAGCCCCGGGCAGCCCGTTCGATCCGCAGGCCGCGGGTCCCTGGCCGATGGCCACGGCCACCGGCACGCGCAAGGCGTAAACCGCTGGCCGTGCCGGCGAAACCTGGCTGGTACCGGCGCGCGATCACCGGGCCGCAGCCACTGATCGCGGGAATGGTATTGCGTGCGGGCAAGGTCGCCGGTCGATCATTTCGCCAGGCCATCTCAAAACTTCATCGTAACGCCCGCCAGAATCGTCCGCCTTATGCCATACTGCGGCGCACCGACGCCGACACCCGTACCGTTGCGGATTTCATAGCTTGCATCTGCCAAATTGAGTAAATCCAACCGCGCCTCGACGCGCGGACCGAAACGTTGCACGACCGACAGATTGGCCGTCACATAATCCGGCAATTCCGCACCGTTCGGCACGGTCGGCGTACTGGCGCGCAGCCCGCTTTGATACAGCAGATCGAACGATACCCGGGTCCTGTACTCGCTGTCCAAATTGAATGTATATGCCGCACCGGCCGAACTGCTCCAGGTCTGATCGTGATCGAGGAAAATGTACGAGCCCTGGATATAAGCCAGTTCGGCAGCAGCAAAATTGTATTGTGCCGAATTGATTTCCTTGCCCATCGCCCGCGACCGCGCCAGATTGGCGTAAAGCGACCACGGCCCACGATCGTAACTCGCAGTCAGCTCGACACCTTGCTGTACGCCCTCCGCATAATTGAACGCGGTCAGAATGATCGGCGCACCGAACTGCCCCTCATCGATCAGGTTTTTCGAAATCTTGTAGTAAACGTCGACACCAACGGTCAGACCGGGAATCACCACATGACTGATGCCGGCATCGAAATAATGCGAGCGTTCGGCACGCACGACATCATCCTGTGTCACCTGGGGCGCGGCAGTCGTGCCGGCAAATTTGGCGATGTCGGTGGGCGACAGCGTTTCATACGGTGGCGGCACGAAATACCGTGCGTAGCCGATATGCAGCGTGGTGCTGTCGGTCGGCCGCCACACCAGGTTGACGCGCGGGCTGAGCTGGCTCTCGTGGGTGAATTCTTCCACCATGTCGAAGCGCATTCCGGCATTCAAGGTCAGCTTCGGCGTCAGCCGCCACTCATCCTGGACGTAAATGCCGTACAGCCCGCCGGCACTTTTCTGATCGTCGATAACGTTGATCGGCTGATCGATGGTCGGATTGCCGTTTGCGTCAACCGGCAACACGCTCGACGTCGTGTCGGAGGCGGCCTGCTCCAGCTCCGCCAGAAATCCAAGACGCAGCGTATGCTGTTCGTTGATCCTCCAGCTGCCGTCGGTCTGGATGCCGCTCGCCACATCCTGCCGCGCGGCCCGTTGCGCGATGCCATTGAACAACAGATCGCCGAGCCAGTCGGGCTTGAAATTCAAGGTGCTGGTGCGATTGAACAACGACACCTGCAGATCGCCCTGATCGTTATGTTTCTGCAGGGAGAGCACACCGAACAGCGTCACCTCGTCCTGCAATTCGTTCAGATCGGCACTGTTGAATGTGCTGACGCCCTTGACCGCAAAGCCGAGCGGCGTCTGGCCCGGATTGTTGGGGATTTGGAAACTGCCGTCGAAACCACCAAGGATCAGGCTGACCCGCGTGTCCGGATCCAGGATTGCCGACACATATGCCAGACCGTGGAATTGATCGGTGGTGTCGTGGATCGCCCCATAACTCGCGGTCGGGTTCTCGATGCCGCGCTGATTGTGCAATCCATCGAGCGCGAAGAAGTAATCTACCGGACCGGTGTGGCCGCCATACTCGAGGCCTGGCTCGAACCAGTCCCAACTGCCGCCGTACATCGAAACGGTCAGGCCCGGATTGGTGAGGCCGGTCTTGGTCTGGATATCGACGACGCCGGCGGTCTGAAACCCGTACTGGGCTGGCAAGGCGCCAGTGATCAGCGACAGGCTGCGAGCGAAGCGCTCGGTCAATGCCTGGCCGAACACCGACAGCCCTTCCGGCAGTTCCACGCCGTTCAAGCGGTATTGCACGTTGGCGTGCTCACCGCGCAGATGGATCTGGCCAAAACTGTCCTGCGCCGTGCCGGGCGCCTGCAACAGCACCTGGTTAAGCGGCGCGCTCTCGCCCTGCGGGACGTTTTGCAGCGCCTCGGGCGAGAAATTGTAGGTCGTGGCGCCGAGGCTCGGCTGGATTTGCTGCCGCGCCAGATCGAGCCGTTTGGCAACGATTTCGATATCAAGATGCAGCTCGCCGGTGTCCGGGTTGACCGCTGAGGAGTCGGCGGCGCTGGCGGCAGGCCCAATGATCAGGGCGCAAACCAGGCCAGCCAGCAGCGACATGATGCGTGAACGCATGTTGAGTCCGTGTCCCCTCCCGACCCCGATCTGATATGTTATAACATAACATTTCTGGCTTACCGTCAACCACCTCCCTATTTGACCCGCAAGTCCGTCACGTCGTCGTGTCTGGTCCGCAACGGCTCCGCGGATTTCCCCCGCAGCCACGCGTCAAAAAACGCGCGCACGTAGAAAACCATGTCGGCGTGATCGGTCGGCACCAGGTCGGTCCATGCCAAATGCCCGGCGCCTTGGAACTCGACGTAAGCGGCCGGCGGCTTTGTCGCGTCATAACAGCCGCCGGGCATACTTACGGTCGGCGTGATAGCGAAATCATCCGTGCCACCCTGATACTCGACCGGCGCCGTGACAGAGCCCAGATCGCCCCCGGCCAACAGGAAGGGCAAACACCAGGGCGACAGCGCCACCACGGCCTTCACGTCCGGAATCCGCCAGTTCGGCCAGGCCCCGGCGAGTCCCAGCACCGTGTAGCCGCCCAGTGAATGACCCATGAGGCCGAGTTTGGTCCAATCGATTTTGCCGGCGAATACGGGATCCCGGTGCAATGCCGCAATGACCGCCACGATGTCGTCACGCCGGTCGCGATAGGTGGAATCGGACCAGTCCTGCGGCTGCCAGAATGGCACCTCGGGCGGGCTCAAATGACGCCCACACAGCGAGTCGGCGTGCTGCGGTGCCACCACGAGATAGCCGGCATCCGCCAGCGCCTGGGTCAGAAACGTCGATTGCCGCCCACAACCGAGGTAACCATGCGAGAAGATGATGATCGGCGCCGCTCCGCTGCCAGAAGGACGCCAGATGTCGACAACGCGTCCGCCAAGCCGCGCCGTCTCGCCGCCGGCCGCCACACGCGTCGCGATTTCCCCGCCGGCCGGTTTCTCCAGTGGGCCTGCAGCCAATCCAGATTGGGTTGGCACGTCCATGAGGAGCGCGCAAAGCAAAGCCAGGACAACACGTCTCACACCCACAGCACCGCGCGTCCGTTACGGCAACGTCCCAACAAAAACGCGGGAACCCTTAGGTCCCCGCGCCAGGTAAATCGTGTACCGCGGTTCAGTGATGCGCGGCGTCGGCCGGCGCGTAGGCCTCTTCCAGCGGCACCTTCGGCGGCTGCGCCACGCAACGGCCAAGCCCAATATACGGCGCCGGGTCGACGGCATAACCGTTGATCCTGACCTCGAAGTGGATATGGTTGCCGGTCGCATCGCCGGTGTGGCCTACAAGGCCGATCACCTGACCGGCCGTGACCGCGGACCCATAGCGAACGTCGGGCAAAAACTCCGAGAGGTGGGCGTAACGCGTCACCACACCATCGGCATGCCGGATGTCGATCATGTTGCCGTAGCCGGAGTACCAACCGGCATAAATAACCGTGCCAGCAGCCGCGGCCCGAATGGTCGAGCCGAGGGGAGCATCGAGATCGATGCCGGAATGATAGGACGAGAAGCCTCGGGCAATCGCCGTCAGGCCGCCCGCCGGCATCACCATATTTCCGCAAAAATTGGCCGCCTGGGCCGGTAAAGCGAAGAGGGTGAGCAGTAGTGCCAGGGTTCTCATACACGCCGGTTAGCCAACGACAGCTAACAGATCAACCCACGAACCCGAAAAAAATGCATACCCGCCCTTCGGTAATCCGTTAACTGATCGAACCCGAGTGTGACCTGGATCACACACAGGGATGGCCAAACCGGCTACAGGCAAAGGTTATCCACAGACTGTGGATGGCGTGTGGGCCAAAGTCTAAAAACCGTTCGCCGCGCATTCCGCCGCATTCGAACACGTATCGCGTGTGACCGTCCAAAACACCCACAATCTGAGACTGATGTGGCCGATGGCCCACAGTCCGTGTCTCTCATTACTCGATTCCAACGATCCCGGCGGCCAACATTTTTTCGATTTCTTCCCCGGCGTAACCTGCCGACTCGAGAATCTCGCGCGTGTGCTGGCCCAGAGTCGCAGCGAAATTCGCCACCTGCACCGGGGCAGAAGAGAATCGGAACGGTGGATTCACCACCTTGAACGAGCCGCCTTTGTCCTGCACCTCGGCCAGGGCGCCGCGATGCGCCAACTGCGGATCGGCCAGTACCTCCTGCACCGTGCGATACGGCGAGCTCGGGACTCCGGCAGCATCCAGGGCAATCTGGCACTCGGCCGTGGACAGGGTGGTGGTCCAGGTTTCCAGCAGGTCGATGAAGTCCCCCCAATGGTTGCGCCGGTCGGGATACAGCGCGAATCGGGAGTCGGCGACCCACTCGAAATGACCGGCGGCCTGGCAAAGCGCCTGGAACGTCTTCTCGCTGGCCACCGCGGGCATGATGAAGCCGTCCTTGGTGCGCACCGGCCCGAACATCGGCCGGCCGGGCGGTGCGACCGGGAACTGCGCGTTCTGCACCTCGCCGACCATCAGGGTCAGCATGGTCTCAAGCATCGAGACGTCGATGTGCTGGCCCAGTCCGGTCAGGTGACGTTGGGCCAGGGCCGCCATGATGGCGCCGAAGGCGTAGGTGCCGCTGACCACATCGGCGATGTAGATGCCGCAATTGTCCGGCCGCTCGCGGCCCGGCTGGTAAGCCATATGCGCCATGTCGAAGCCCGAGGCAGCGTGAATCGCCGGCGCATAGGCCGCGAGACCGGAGGACGGTCCGGTCTGGCCATACCCGGAGATCGAACAATAGATCAGTTCCTGATGCCGCTTCGACACCGTCTCATAGTCAAGGCCAAACCGCTGCATGACCCCGGGCCGGAAGTTCTCCACCACGAAGTCGCACGTCGTCAGCAGCCGGCGCACGATCTCCCGGGCTTCCGGCCGTTTCAGGTCGAGCACGATACTTTGTTTGCCGGCATTGAGCTGACCGAACGAGGTGGAGGCGCCGTCGCGCAGCGGCGGGCGGGTGCGCATCATGTCGCCCTCGATGGCCTCGATTTTGACGACCTCGGCGCCGAGGTCGGCCATCATCCTGGTGCAGTAGGGACCGGCGATGGTGGTGGTGAAGTCCAACACCCGCATTCCGTCCAAAGGGCCTGTTGCCATGTTTTGTTGCTTTCCGAACCTGTTCCCGCTGTGACAGCCCAGATTGGCCGCACGGTTATCAGGCGAGGCCTTTGGGCGGGCACGGGTTGCCCTTCATCGTCAGCCCCGGACCCGATTGGACCATGTCCGAAAGCAAGCGCCGCGCCAAGTCCGATTTTTCGCAGAGGGCCGCTGCGGCGGCGCGGGTCACCGATCGGAGGCGTCGGACTTATTCAGGAACTCGAGTGCCGCGGCCGGGTCGATCAGCGCGTGGACCTCGAAGCGGGCGGGGATGATGTCGGCCCATTCGTTGAGGCGCTGATGCAGGCGCTCGTTGGACGGCACGTCGAACAGCACCACGGCACCGCGCCCGACTTTGGCGTGCACCGACCGGACCTCGCCGGAGGCCTGCAACGGCGCGATCCAGTCCCAGTAGAGTTTGCGTTGGCCGGCGACCGAGGATGGCGGTTCGGGGCGGGGTTCGCTGATGACGAGGAACAGCATGCGGGTTGGGTTTCCCTGCTGAATGTGCGGCCACACGTGGAGGTTCGGCGAGCGGCCTGGCGGTGTAAAGGGAGCGCAGGTCGGGCAGCCGGCGAGCACGGCATCACCGAAATACCTCTGCAATACCTCTGCGCAGTGTTTTTGACCGGTTGCCCCAGCGGTTATCAGGCTACCCCCTCCGGGATCGCCGGTTCTGGTGATCACTTCAATCGACTACTTTTGGCAGACACCCGACGTAAGAACTCTGGCACCCGAGGTAAGAACTCTGGCACCCGACGTAAGAACTCTGGCTTTTAATATCCGCTTTGCGCTTCAGGCCGATGCCTGAAAGTGTGCCATCGGACCCCGCGAAGGCAACGGACGTGAACGTCTCGGTGATCAGCTGGGTAAGCCCCGCGTCGACGGAAAAGGTCAGCGACGTGAAACCACCGGTCGGTGCGCCGCCGAACAGGCCAAGAACAACCTGACCGTTCGAGGCGATCATGGCGGTGTTGACCTCGATCGTGGTGGTCGCCGATTCGGATTGCGTGACCGCGGTTCCCTCTGCTGACGCCGCCAGCTGGCCCAGGGCGAAGGTGGTTCCCCCGTTGCCAGGTTCGAAGGCGATCGCGCTGTTGGTAGCGAGTGCGGACGAGACCGCGGCGGGCAGGCTTTCGGCGGTGCCGGCTGCACTCGTGCCCTGACCTTCGGCGCCGATAGCAGACGCAACCGATTGCACGGTAGTCCCGGCGACGCCGTTGGCGGTGGCCGTCGCATCTCCTCCGGCGGCATCGCCTGCTGCGGTCGTGCCGGAGCCGCCGGGTCCGCCAGTCGCCTGGGCGGTCGCGTCAACCGCTGCGGCGCTGGTGATCGAGACGTCGCTAATGCCGGCCCTGCCGACGGCCCCGACGGATCCTCCACTGCACGCTACAGTTGCAGCAGCTGACAAAATGCAAATGAAAATTGTATCCGTTTACCGAAAAGATCCGCCAGTGTGACGAAGAGAACCGCGAATGACTGGCGAACCGTGCTGTTTTATTCGTTGGTCACGCGGCACGTTTGTTCAGGCCGACGGCGTGTCTTCCTGGTGTACGGTGGTCACCCCTCGATGACCCGCTCCCGCGATGCAATTTCCTGCATCCAGCAGATCAAACCGCGACTCCGTCGGCGTGTCTTGAAATGAGGGTGCAAAAACTTTGAAAAGCTGTTGAAATCCGTCACCGACTCTGTTCGCCGGTCCAAAACGGAATCAAAATGCCAACGATCCACGAGGAAACCTTTTCGTTTCAGCAATTTACGCTTGATCTGCGGCGCGGCTGCCTGCGCGACGCCGATCACGAGATCGAGTTGCGGCCAAAGAGTTTCGCGGTCCTGCAGCATCTGGTGGAGAATGCCGGCCGCCTGGTTTCGAAGGACGAACTGATCGAGTTGGTGTGGGCCAACGTCACCGTCTCCGATGTGTCGCTGGCCCGCTGTGTGAGCGACGTGCGTCTCGCCCTACGGGATCAGGCCCAACGCATTATCCGGACCGTACCGCGGCGCGGCTATTTGTTCGCCGTCCCGGTTTCACGCACCGTCATCCCGAGCCCGATCGCCGACCGCGAGCCCGCGAAAATGCGACCCGGGCAGCATGCCGGCGAGTACCGCCAACTGACGGTGCTGGCTTGCGAACTGGCCGGACTGGCAGAGCTTTCGGCCCACCTCGATCCCGAGGATCTGCGCGAGGCAACCGCGTCCTGTTACCGGCGCTGCGCCGACATCATCGAACGCCACCACGGTTACGTCGCCCATGGTGCCGGAGGCGATCTGCTGGCCTGGTTCGGCTATCCCGAGGCGTTGGAACAAGACGGCGAAAACGCCGTGCGTGCCGCGTTGGCGGTGCAGGACTCGGCAACACAACTGAGCCGCGATTTCGGGACTCGGTTGCAACCGTCCATCGGGATTGCCACCGGGATCGCAGTGATCGATGAGGTGCCCGCCACCGGTGAACGTAAGGCCACCGGTGAGCCGTTGGCCCTGTCCGCTCGTCTCCAGGCACAGGCGGAGCCCGGCCAGATCGTCATTGCCCAAAGCACGCGGCGCATCGCCGGCGGTTTTTTTGAATACCAGGACCTCGGTCCAGTACTGCTCAAGGGCCTGAGCGCACCGGTGGAGATCGCACGTGTCATGGGCGAAAGCGAGGCCGAGAACCGGTTCGCGGCATACCATCCAGCCGGCCTGACACCGCTGGTGGGGCGTGAGGAAGAGATTGCTCTCCTGCTTCACCGCTGGCGCCAGGCCAAGGGCGGTGAGGGTTCGACGGTTCTGCTCGAAGGCGAGCCCGGCATCGGCAAGTCGCGCATCGCGCAGACGCTGCTGGACCTGCTGCGCGGTGAGGACCACGAACGCCCGCGTCTGTTCTGCTCGCCGCATCACCAGGACAGCCCGCTTTACCCCGCGATCGGTCATCTCGCGCGGGTCGCTGGGTTCCGGCGCACCGATAGCAGCGAACAGCGGCTGGCAAAGCTTGAAACCGCACTGGCCGCGACGACCGCGGATTTCCCCGACGCCGTACCTTTGCTGGCCGAACTGCTGGCGGTGCCGGTGGGCGATCGCTACGCACCGGTTACTCTGACGCCGCAGGCCCGGAAGACGCGGACTCTGCGTGTGCTGCTCGGCCAAATTGCAGCGCTGGCCGCCTCGCGGCCGGTGTTGCTGGTGATCGAGGACGTGCACTGGGCTGATCCCACCACGCTCGAACTCATCGATCTCATCGTCGAATGGACGCCGAGCTTGCCACTGCTGGCCATCATCACCTTCCGCCCGGAATTCGTCTCACCCTGGGCCGGCCGCATTCAAACCACCTCGATCACCATCGGCCGGCTCCCGCCCCGGCGGTGCGCGGAGATCGTATCCGGCGTCCTGCAGGGCAAGCATTTGCCGCAGGCGATTACCGGCGAAATCCTTGAGCGCACGGACGGCGTCCCGCTGTTTGTCGAAGAACTGACCAAGGCCGTGGTCGAAAGCGGCGCACTGATCGAGACCGGCGACGGCTGCACGGTAACCGGGTCGCTTCCGCCGCGCGCAATCCCGATGACGCTCCGGGCATCGCTGCTGGCCCGCCTCGATCGCCTGGGTCTTGCGGCCCGCGAAGTTGCGCAAATCGGCGCGGCTTTGGGCCGTCGTTTCTCGCATGACCTGATCGTTGACGTCGCGGCGCTGCCCGGGGCAGAACTGGACGACGCCCTGACCCGGCTGACCGGCGCCGGATTGATTTCGCGGCGCGGCGCACCGCCTGACGCCGAATATACGTTCAAGCATGCCCTGGTGCAGGACGCGGCCTACGGAACTCTGCTACGCGAACCGCGCCGCGCGCTACACGCCCGTATCGCTGCAACGCTGGCCGGCCAGTTCGCGGACATCGCCGAAAACCAGCCGGACCTGCTGGCGCATCATTGCACCGAGGCAGGGCTCGTCGAGCAGGCCGCTGGTCTATGGGGCAAGGCCGGCCAGCTATCGCTGGCACGGTCGGCGCTGCGGGAGGCGGTGGCGCAATTGACCAGGGCGCTGGGTCAGATCGAGACCTTGCGAGGCACGCCCGCCCTGCGCCGTGAACAAATCGCCCTGCAGATCGCGCTGGCAAATGCTCTGATGCACACGAAGGGCTATGCGGCGCCCGAAACCAAGGCGGCGCTGGACCAGGCCCGCCGGCTGGTGGAACAGGCGGAGGAGCTTGGTGAGCCGCCGGACGATCCGTTGTTGCTTTACTCGGTCCTGCACGGTTTCTGGGTGGCGAACCATGTGGCCTTCAATGGCGACGTGGTGCGTGAACTGGCGGACCGGTTCATGGCGATGGCTGAGAGGCAGGGGGCGAGGTTTCCGCTCGTGCTTGGCCATCGGCTGGTCGGCACGTCATTGTTGTTTCTCGGCGATATCGTGGGAGGCCGCGAGCACCTCGATCGGGCGCTCGAATTGTATGATCCCGCAACGCATCGTCCGCTGGCGACACGGTTTGGTCATGACGTCGGAGTGGCGATATTATCGAACAGGCCGCTGGCTTTGTGGCTGCTGGGGCTTCCTCAGGCAGCGCGCGATGACTGCGCTGAGGCATTGCGCCAGGCGCGCGAGATCGGTCAGGCTGCCAGTTATTTGTATGCTCTGACCCGGATCGCGTCATTCAATCTGGTCTGCGGCGATTTTGCCGCGGCGGCGGCGCAATCCCGGGAGCTGGTGGCCATCGCCGAGGAGAAGGATGGCTCGTACTGGAAAGCGGCAGGAATGATGACCCAGGGCTGCCTGTTCGCGCTGACCGCCAAACCCGAGGTGGCGGTCCAACTCATTACGGCGGGGATGTCTGCATCGCAGTCGGCCGGCGCGAATTTGCGGCTGCCGTGGAGTTTGTCCTGTCTGGCCCGCGCCCATGCCAGTCTTGGGCAACTCGACGAAGCCTGGCGCCGCATGGACCAGGCCATGGAGGTGATGGAGACGACCAAGGAAACCTGGCAGGAGCCGGAGCTACACCGCGTCGCGGGCGACCTTACACTCCTGTTGCCGGAGCCGAACGCGACGCAGGCGGAGGCACACTACGAACGGGCTCTGGGGATAGCGCGCGAGCAAAGAGCAAAATCCTGGGAGCTGCGGGTAGCGCTCAGCCTGGCGCGGCTGTGGCGCGATGAGGGGGAATGGGGCCGCGCTTACGCTCTTTTGGCCCCGATTTTTGGCTGGTTTACCGAAGGCTTCGACACACTCGACCTGAGAGAAGCCAAAATCCTGCTGGCCCAACTCGCAGATTGCGAGAGAGATCGCCCCGGCGGTCACCCAGTCCGGTACCGAAACTAAAGTTAGCTTTCGGCGGACGCGCGATCTGGGCGTTGATCGGGTGCCCATGTAGGCAAAGTCGTTGATGGCATCTGGCGTCAGCGTGCTTAACGATGCGGACCGGCCGCTGGGCTCAAGGAGTGTCGATGGCCGATACCATAAAGCAACGACATGGCGTAGGCACCGGCCGTGCCGGGCCACGGCATGGCCATCCCGGTTGGTGCAGGAGAAACCGTCGGCGTGCGCGGTTGCCTCCAGCGCTGGAAGGTCTCGATGATGACCATGCGCCCGCAGCAGCGCGGCCAAGGCGGTCGTGGCTCCGTTGGTACCACCGGTTCAGCCGGTTCAACGACCGGCGGCACCGCGAGCAGCGCACGGGCGCGGGCCACATTGGCCTTGCGGCCGGCGCTCGCGAGCCGGCCGTAGTGTCGCATGCGGTGAAAGCCCTTCAGCAGCACGTGCAGCGGGAAGCGCCGGATGAATTCATCCGTGGCCAGCGTCATCGTCCGATAGCGCCTGGCTCCGTCGCGTCGATAATCCTTGTAGCGGAACGCGACGCCGCTTTCGTCGAGCGAGATCTGGTCTTCTCGGAGAACCCCCGCACGGTCATTTCTTCTACGAAACGTTAGCGCAGTGCACTGTCCGCGACAGGAGAAACCGGCTGGTTCATGGCGGGCTCCGCTTGGTTGAACCAAGCCCGATGTTCGAAACCAGCCGTCCGCCCGCTCAATCCATGCGATCCATTCGAAGTCGCGCCACACCATCACCACAAGCACCATCTCCTGCGCAGCGGGTTCGCTCTTCGGAGACTTTCGTACGCCAGACGGCGTCCGAAACTCTTTTCGAAATCTGAATGACAAGCTCTCGACCGGTCGGGATTGGGAACCTGCCGTTCGTCCCGCCTTAACGCGGCTGACCATTGTATGCTTGTATGCTTCAGTGCGCCCGCACGAAGGCTGACGGCTCGGCTCCATGCAAAGGAGACCACATCCATGACGATCGATGTAGCGACCGGCATTGTCCGCATCCTCAAACAGGAGGGCGTGGACTGGGTTTCGACCTTCCCGGTCTGCCGGGTGAACAACGCGCTTGGCCGAGAAGGCGTGCCGATGCTGATGATGCGCGACGACCGCTACGCTGTCGCGGTCGCCGACGCGTTCTCGCGCATCACGGCAGGATCCCAGGGGGGCTCACGCATCGGGGTGTGCACCTTCCAGGGCGGCGTCAATGCCGCCGGCATGCAGTACGCCTACGCCGGGATGGCGCAGGCGTACGAGGACGGCTCGCCGGTGCTGTGCATCACCGATGGCGTGCCGGCCGGCAGCTCGGGCAACAGCCAGTACGATGTCGCATCGGCCATGAAGACGGTGTCGAAGTGGTTCGGCTACATCGACAAGCCCGAGCGCACGCCGGAATTCATGCGCCGCGCCTTCACCATGCTGCGCAGCGGCAGACCAGGCCCAGTTATTTTGGCGGTGCCGAATGCGACGGCCACGTATGATGAGACGGCCGACCCCTACCATCCCGTGAAGGGCTGGAAATCGGCGCCGGACCCGGCGGATGTGCGCACCGCGGTCGACCTGTTGCTGGGTGCACGGAACCCGCTGATCTACGCCGGCGAGGGGGTGATCTACGCGGGCGCCTCGGACGAGCTGAAAGCTTTCGCAGAACTGGTGAATGTGCCGGTGGTCACGACGCTCAAGGCGAAAGGGGCGTTCCCGGAGGACCATCCGCTGTTTGTCGGCGTGCGCGGCGATCAGATCGCACACTATCTGAACAAGAGCGACGTCATCCTCGCCATCGGCTCGAGCCTGTCGCCGGGCCGCTTCAGCCACGGCATTCCCGATCCGGCGAAGAAGACCATCATCCACTGCAACATCGACGAGCTGCACATCAACAAGATGTATCCCACGGCGGCCGCGGTGATCGGCGATGCGCGGCTGACCTTGCAGGCGCTGCGCCAGGAGGTGGCCGGCCGCTCGTCCGGTGCCGGCCAAATGGCGGGTAGAGTGGCGGTGGGCAATGTGGCGGCGGAAGTGAAGGCGGCACGCGACGAGGCGCTCGCCAGATACCGGCAGGTGATGAATTCCGACGAGACGCCGATCAACCCGTATCGAGTGTACGGCGATCTCATGCAGGTGCTGGATTTGCGCAATTCGTTCGTTACGCACGAGTCCGGCAACACGCGCGACCAGCTCAGCACCGTCTTCGACACCCTCATCCCCCGCGGCTTCCTGGGCTGGGGCAATGTTTCGACCCTGGGCTTCAGCCTGGCCGCTGCCATTGCCGCCAAGAAGGCGTTCCCGGGGCGGGCATCCGTGGCGGTGACCGGCGAGGCGGGCCTTGGCTACATGCTCGGCAACCTGGAGGTGCTGTTGCGCGAAAAGCTCGGGGTCACCGTGGTGCACATCAGCAATGGCGGCTTTGCCGGCTATGGACCCGGCTTCTGGGGGCCGGGACACGATCCTTTCACGCACAAGGTACTGGGCTCCGACGAGGTGGACATGTCGAAGGTGATCGGCGCCCTCGGCTTCCACACCGAGCGGGTGAGCCAGCCTGCCGAGGTCATCCCGGCCTTGCGGCGGGCGCTCGACGTCAATACGTCGGGCCGGCCGGCGTATATCGAGTTCATCTGCTGCCAGTACCCGGTCTACGGCGGGTGGGTTGGACGGGGAGAGTAAAACGATGCCGAAACTGATCCCGGTTGCCGATGCGTTGAGCAAGCCGTTCTGGGACGCCGTCAATCAACGGCGGCTCGTGTTGCAGCGCTGCACTGCGTGCGACCGGCTGCAATACCCGCCGCAGCAGGCCTGCCAGCAATGCGGCTCGGCCGCCGGTCTGACCTGGCAGGAGGTCGAGGGAAAAGGCCATATCGCGGCCTCCATCGTGATCGAGGATGGAAGGCTCAACCGGCGCATGCCGGATCAGCCGTATAACCTGGCGATGGTGACGCTGGACGCGGACAAGCGGGTCAATTTCTATTCCAATCTGCCGGGGACCCCGCCCTACAAGGTGCCCGTGGGCGCCGCCGTCGAGGTGACGTTCGAGGAGGTGGCGCCGAGCCAGCGTATTCATGAATGGCGGGTCGTCGGGTAACGGTTCGGCACATAGGACTCAATACGTCGCCGCGGCGCGCAAGTTCCGGTGGGTGCCGGCACGCAGATCGACAATATCGCCGCTAGACCATCGATCGGAAACAATGGGGCTTTTTCAATAAGCCAATTGCACAACGTCATGCGGCTCGCGGCCTCTTCCGTAGCGCACGCCAAGCCGCGCACTACGACCCAGACGCACTCATTTCCACAATTTTGTAACCAGCGCCGCCGACTTCGGATGATTCCACTCGATCTGGTGTCCTTGGAACATCGAAAACTCCTTCCTCATCTGTCACAAGGACCACCCTACCATACTGCTCGAGCAAATCCGCCAAAGGGCCGGTA
>Ga0187867_10001475_pt1 | contig 20342 bp, 20 predicted proteins | sample June2016WEW_13_1_FD_132976 | JGI IMG/M metagenome (GOLD analysis project Ga0187867, IMG submission 132976) | Peatland microbial communities from SPRUCE experiment site at the Marcell Experimental Forest, Minnesota, USA - June2016WEW_13_10 | ecosystem: Environmental > Terrestrial > Soil >...
ACCCCCATCCAGATGTCCAAACTCCAGAGGCGAGCTCCGCTCGCCTGTGTCGGCAGGAGTGCCGACACGGCACGCAGAGTGCGTGCGCCACGGGAACTGCCGCGGCAAATGTCCAAACTCCAGAGGCGAGCTACGCTCGCCGGTGGCGGCATGAGTGCCGCCACGGCACGCCAGGGGCGTGCGCCACGAGAGCTGACCCAGCCACAAATGTCCAAATTCCAGTAGGACAGACCTCCTGGCCTGTCACTCTGGCGCTATACTGAATCCCATGATCCAACTCACCATAAACGGCAAACCCGCCCACTTCGACGGCGATTCGGACATGCCGCTGCTGTGGTACCTGCGCGACGATCTCGCGCTGACCGGAACCAAATTCGGATGCGGTCTGGGCCTGTGCGGCGCGTGCACCGTACACGTGAACGGCGAAGCGGTGCGCAGTTGCCAGACTCCCATGCGCGTGGCTGCGGGCAAGCGCATCACCACCATCGAGGGGCTCAGCGCCGCGGGCGACCATCCGCTGCAGAAAGCTTGGGAGCAATCGAACGTGCCGCAGTGCGGATATTGCCAGAGCGGCCAGATCATGCAGGCGGCCGCTATGCTGAAGACCAAGCCGCATCCCACGGACCAGGACATCGACTCCGCCATGCAGGGCAACATCTGCCGCTGCGGCACGTATCAGCGCATCCGCCAGGCGATCAAGGTGGCGGCGGGGGTGCGCGCATGACACACACGTTCAAGCCAACGATCACGAATGTTTCGCGCCGCGGCTTCCTGGGCCAGGTTTTCTCGGCGGGCGCGCTGGTGATTGCCGCGCCGCTGACGCCGAAGCTGAAGGCCGCCGGGACCTGGCAGCCCAGCGTGTATCTCGGCATCGAGCCGGATGGCACGGTGAAGATCGTCTCGCACCGCTCCGAAATGGGCACCGGCTGCCGCACCGGGCTGCCCATGATTATCGCGGACGAACTCGAAGCGGATTGGGCGCGCGTTCAGGTGATTCAGGGGCTGGGCGATGCCAAGTACGGTTCGCAGGATACCGACGGCTCCTGTTCGGTGCGCGATTTTTACGATAGGCTGCGCCTGGTGGGCGCATCCGCGCGCACCATGCTCGAAAATGCCGCCGCTGCCAAGTTGGGCGTGCCTGCCGAGGAATGCCGTGGGCAGAACCACTTCGTGGTACACGCCAAGTCCAATCGGAGGATGGCGTATGGCGAACTCGCCGCTGTAACGGCCACGGCGAAGGCGCCCGAAGCCAGTGCTGTCCGCTTTAAGACGCCCGATCAATTCCGTTACATCGGCAAGGACATCCCCATCGTGGATCTGAAGCCCATCGTGACGGGCCGCGCCACCTTCGGCATCGACGCGCGCATGCCGGGCATGGTGTATGCGGCCATCGAGCGTCCTCCGGTGATGGGGGCCGCGTTGAAAACCTGTGACGATGCCGCAGCCAAACAAGTAAAGGGCGTCGAGCAGGTAGTCATGCTGGATATCGCCCAACCGCCATACGGCTTCAAGCCGCTGGGCGGCGCGGCCGTTATCGCCAACAACAGTTGGACCGCGCTCGAAGGGCGCAAGAAGCTGAAAGTCGAATGGGATCTGGGCGAGAACGCCGGCTTTGATTCCAGCGCCTATCGAAAAGCGATGCTCGACACCGCTCGGCAACCCGGCCGCGTGGCCCGCGAGATGGGTAACGTCGACATGGAGTTCGCCAAAGGCGGCAAGACTCTGGAAGCATCGTACTACACGCCCATGCTGGCGCACGCCGCCATGGAACCGCTGGCCGCGGTCGCCGAATTCAAAGACGGCAAGGTGGTCACCTGGACATGTACGCAGAATCCGCAGGCCGTGCAGGAGACCGTGGCGCGTGCGGTGGGCATCAAGAAAGAAGACGTGGAGTGCCACGTGACGCTGCTCGGCGGCGGATTCGGGCGCAAGTCCAAGCCGGATTACGTGGCGGAAGCGGCGCTGCTTTCGAAGCAGGTGGGCAAGCCGGTGAAGATCGTCTGGAGCCGCGAGGACGACATGCGCTTCGACTATTTCCATTCCCCGGCCGCGCTGTACATGAAGGCCGCGGTGGATGGCCAGGGCCATCCCACAGCGTGGCTGCAACGCAGCGTGTTTCCGCCGATTGCCATGCAGGGGAATCCGAACGAACAGTACGGCGGCTTCCAGCTCAGCATGGGATGGACGGATATTCCGTACCCGATTCCCAATCTGCGCGTGGAGAACGGCCCCGCCAAGGCGCACGTGCGCATCGGATGGCTGCGCTCGGTTTCAAACATCTATCATGCGTTCGGCGTGCAAACGTTTACCGATGAACTGGCCGCCTCCGCCGGACGGGATCGCGTCGAATATTTGCTTGAATTGATCGGGCAGCCGCGCGTGATCGACTTCGGCAAAGAAGGCCTGAAGGGCGGCCGCAGCGATCCGAAGTTCCCCTTCGATACAGCGCGCCTGCGCAATGTCGTGGAGGTGGCCGCGCAGAAATCCGGCTGGGCAAACAAGAAGGCCTCATCTGGACGCGCGCTGGGCGTCGCCGCGCATCGCAGCTTTTTGACGTATGTGGCGGCGGTGGTGGAGGTGGAAGTACACGGCGGCGAGATCCACATTCCGCGCGTGGATGTGGCCATCGATGCCGGACGCGTCATCAATCCCGACCGCGTGAAGTCGCAGTTCGAAGGCGCAGCCGTATTTGGCACGAGCGTCGCGCTGATGAGCGAGATCACCGCCGGCGACGGCCGCATCCAACAATCGAACTTCGACCGCTATCCCGTGGCGCGCATGAACCAGGCGCCTTTCGAAACGCACGTACACATCGTCCCGAGCGATGCGGCGCCGGCGGGCGTGGGTGAGCCGGGCGTGCCGCCGATCGCTCCGGCGATTTGCAATGCGGTTTTCGCCGCCACTGGAAAGCGCATTCGCGAGCTGCCCATTAAAGAGCAGTTGGCTTGAGGGCGGCTGTCTTATCGCTGGTCGTCGCAGCCCTCGCACATGGGCAGCCGAACCCGGCTGCCGCAGCGGCGCATCAGTGGCGCACGGCACACCAGCAGACCATCCTCGCCGAGTTCATGGAGTTGCTCGCGATTCCAAACCTGGCGAGCGACAGTCCCAACATCCGCCGCAACGCCGCGGCAGTTTTGGCCATTCTCGAAAAGCGCGGCGTGAAAACGCGCCTGCTGGAGGTACCTGGCGCCCCGCCGGTAGTTTTCGGCGAAGTCGATTCGCCCGGAGCCGTCCGCACTGTCGTCTTCTATGCGCATTACGATGGACAGCCGCTCGATCCCAAGGAATGGACCACGCCTCCGTGGCAACCCGTATTCCGCGATGGCCGCATTTACGCGCGGTCCGCTTCGGACGACAAAGCGCCCATCATCGCCCTGGCCACCGCGCTCGATGCGCTGCATGCGTCCCGCATTCCGCTGCACGCGAACATCAAGTTCGTCTTCGAAGGCGAGGAAGAGGCCGGATCGCCGCACCTCGCGAGCATCCTGGCGAAATACAAAGACCTGCTCGCGAGCGACGTCTGGCTGATCTGCGATGGCCCCGTGCACCAGAGCCGCCGCCAGCAAATCGTGTTCGGCGCACGCGGCATCACCGAGCTCGATATCACCGTCTACGGGCCGAGGCACGAGTTGCACAGCGGCCACTACGGAAACTGGGTGCCCAACCCCGCGATGATGCTGGCGAAGCTGCTGGCGTCCATGAAGGATAACGACGGCGGTGTGACCATCGACCATTTCTACGATGGCATCGAAGAGCTGAACGGCACCGAACGCCGCGCGGTGGCCGAAGCGCCCGACGTGGACGACGACCTGAGGCGCGAGCTGTGGCTGGGCAGCACCGAAGGCGGCGGCGAGAAACTGGTGGAGTTGTTGAACCTGCCGTCGTTGAATATCCGCGGCATGAGCGCCGCGCGCACGGGCGCGCAGGCCAGCAATGTCATCCCGGCCACTGCCACGGCGTCGATCGACATCCGTCTGGTAAAGGGCATGGATCATGACGCCGCAGCCGCGCGCGTGATCGATCACATCAGCAAGTATGGCTTCTTCATCGTCGACCGGGATCCCGACGCGGCAACGCGTCTGACCCACGCCGAGATCGCCAAGGTGATCGTAGCGCCCGGCGGCTACAATGCGGCGCGCACGTCCATGGATTTGCCCATCTCGCAGCTCGTGCTGCGCACGGCCGAATCCGCGCGCGGCCCGGTGGTGAAGCTACCGACCATGGGCGGCAGCGTGCCGCTGTACATGATCGAAGAGACGGTGCACGCGCCCACCATCACCGTCCCCATCGCCAATCACGACAACAATCAGCACAGTTTCGACGAGAATATCCGGCTGGAGAACCTGTGGGACGGCATCGAGCTACTCGCCGCGCTGCTGGCGATGTAGTGCACGCATAGTGCCACTTTCCGTCAGTTTAGCGTGCTACTTCCAATCCGCGGTAAAGATGTTGAACTCATACTTCTCCTTGGCGCCGCGGTCGGAGCAGAACACCAGCGTCTTGCCATCCGGCGAGAATTCCGGGAATGAGGTGAAGCCGCCGAAATCGGTGACCGGCTCGAGGCCGCTGCCGTCCAGGTTCATCATGTACAACTCAAAACGGCGCGTATCGCAGGCGTGCTTATTGGAGGCGAACAGGATCTTCTTGCCGTCCGGCGTGAAGGTCGGCGCGAAACTGGCGCAGCCGAAATCGGTGACGGTCCGGGCATGGCTCCCGTCGGCGTCGGCCACCACGATCTCCATCTTCATGGGCGCGGTCGTATTATCGGCCAACAGCGCTTTGTAGCGGGCCATATCTTCGGGCGTTTTGGGATAATTGGCGCGCCACACCAGCTTGCGGCCATCGCGCGAGAACACCGCGCCGCCATCGTAGCCCTCCTTATGGGTGATCTGCTGCTTGTGCGAGCCATCCGTTTTCATGGTCCAAAGATCCAGATCGCCGGATGCCAGCGAGGTATAAACCACTCTGCCGGTCTTCCAGTTGATGGTCGCCTCGGCATCGTATCCGGGCGTATTGGTGAGCTGCTTCAGGATCTTCCCATCGTCGGTAGCCAGGTAGATGTCGTAACCCGCGAACACGCCCCACACGTATCCGTGGCTACGGTCGGGCGGCTTGGGGCAGGCGTCGCCGGCGCCGTGCGTGGAGGCATAGACGATGTGCTTGTTGTCGGCCAGGAAGTAGCCGCAGGTGGTGCGCCCCTTGCCGGTCGAGACCAGGTGTTGATCCGAGCCGTCGGCGTTCATGATAAACATCTGGTCGCAGTCGTAGGGCGGCCGCGTGGATTGGAAGATCAGCCGCTTTCCGTCGGGCGCCCAATAGGCCTCGGCGTTCTGGCCCCCGTGGGTCAACTGATGGAAGTTACTGAGATGGGAGTCGGCGGCGAAGGCGGCCGTGGCGAGCAGCGCCGCGGTGGCGCAAGGAATCCTGAGCATCTGACCATCTTATACTGCATCGCGATTCTTGGCCGTCCGGCCCCGTTGAAGACGCACCTCAAGCCTGCCGGCCTGTGGCCGGTGGACCGGCGAGGACGCCGGTCCGCGGGCAAGATTGCCCGCCCCCCCAAAAACGCGTCTTCATCACCTTTGGTGGCCCGTAGGGCCATGAGGCACCGTCAGGGAGCGGTTCCGGCACCCGCGGCGGGCTTCCTCTTGCCTCTGGCGGCCTTGCGCTTTTCCAATCGCAGGCGATCTTCCAATTCCTGCACGCGCAGGCGCAACGCTTCGATCTCTTCGGACGGGCCAGGCGGAGGCGCGGCCGGCTGGGAGACGAACAGGTTGCGCACCACATCCAGGGGACGCGTCTGCAGGGCGCTCTGGGCTTTCTGGTACATGTCGGTGACGGTGGTGAGATACCAGGAGAGGAACTCGTGCGTGGCGCGGTCGGACGCCACGATCAGTTTGCGCAGCAGGTCCAGCGGCAGGCCAGACTCGCGCCCTTTGGCATCCTCCATGATCACCTGCGTGAGAATCACGCGCGTGAGGTCTTCGCCCGAGCGCGCGTCCACCACTTCCACGTCCACGCCGTCGCGCACCATGCGGGCGACGTCTTCGAGGTTGACATAGCGGCTGGCGGCGGTGTCGTAGAGGCGCCGGTTCTCGTATTTCTTGATCACCACCTTGCGTTCCGGCATAATCTGGATAATATAATCCTAAACTCCTTGACAGCCCGGTGCGCCGGGGTTATACTCAGTCTGGATGCTGCAATGCAGCATACCAAGGAGTATATCATGGAGAACGACACAAAGTCTACCCACGCGGCGCATGCGTCCACGCCAGTTACGACACTGGCCTACTGGGCTCGTCAAGGTATGGAAAGTTTCGTCGCAACGCAGAAGATTCTGTTGGATTTAACCGCACAACAAAATTCCCTGGCGCTGGGTTTCGTACGCGAGCGGGTGAACTTTTCGCCCCTCCGCCCACTGACCGGGATGGTGGAGCTGGCGGGCCAAAGCATGGCCAATTTTGTCGCGGCGCAAAAAATCCTGCTGGACTTGGCCGCCGAGGAGAACGCGCTGGTTCAAACCGGAGTGAAGGAAGGCCTGGGACTCGCGGGAACGCCGGCCGCCATGACCGATGCGATCCGCGAGGGAGTGAACGCCTTTGTGGCCATGCAGAAGAAGTTTCTGGACATGGTCGACCAGCAGGGCAAGGCGGCCGTGGAAGCCATCAAGGAAGGCAAGCGTTTCGAGGGCAAGGACCTGGCCGAGATCACCCGCGAGAGTGTGGAGAACTTCGTAGACACGCAAAAGAAGTTCCTGGACCTGGTGACCGACGTGACGCGGCCGCACACCAATGGCAAGGGCCATAAGGCGGCGAAGCACGTGAAGATGACGGAGCTGGCCAAGGAAGGCATGGACAAATTCGTAGATTCGCAGAAGAAGTTGCTGGATCTGGCCACGCACCAGATTGAGGGCGCCATGCAGACTGCCCAGGAAATCGTCAAGCCTTCGCCGGAGCCATCCACCAGTCTGGGCGACTTTGCGCGCAAAGGCGTGGAGAATTTCGTCAACGCGCAAAAATCGCTGCTGGACGTGGCGATGAAGCCTTTCCTGCCGCCGCCGGTGCATCACACACACACGCCCGCGCACGCGCACGCCGGGCGCAAGAGATAGACACCGATAAGGATGCGGCATGCCTGAATCTGCTGTGGCACAACGGCACTTTCCGTACACCGCGCGCGTCGGGGACGCCAGCGTGACCCTCCGCCTGATGACGCCGGGGGACCGCGAGGCGTTCCTGGCCTTTATGCGCGCGCAACCGGAAGACGACCTCTTTTTCCTTCTGGTGGACGTGACCACACCGGAAGGGCTGGAGCACTGGATGCGCGACCTGCAGGAGGGCCGCAACGTCACGGTGCTCGCTGAAGAGGGCGGCAAACTGTTGGGCTATAGCAGCCTGCACCACGGCCAAACGCGCTGGTCGCGCCATCTGGGCGAAATCCGCTTGTTGATGGCGCCGCGCCAGCGCGGCCGTGGGGTGGGCCGCTTGCTCGCCCAGGAAGTATTTTCCATCGCCCACGATCTGGATTTGCAGCGGATCGTGGTGCGCGTGGCATCCGGGCAGTCCAGCGCGCGGCGCTTGTTCGAACACCTCGGCTTTCACATGGAAGCCCTGCTTGCCGATTGGGCCATCGATCGGCAAGGTCGCACCGAAGACCTGGTTTTGATGTCATACGACGTAGCCGGTTTTCACGGGTAGCCCAGAGAGGTGTCCGCAAGAGTGCGGACACGGCACGTTACGAACGTGCGCCACAAAATCCGCTACACTATAAGACGCATGACGGGTCAAAGGTACTCCGTCCACGAGCGTCATGAAGCCGATGTCTCCATGTGGCAGGAACTTCTGGTCGGCTTCGAACTGGTTCAATTAAGGCTGACGTCCATCTTCTATGGACTGGGCGTGCCGCACGGCCACGGCGAGGCGGTCGTTCTGATACCCGGCTTCCTGGGTACGGACGCCTACCTGGGCGAGTTATTCTCCTGGCTGCGGACGGTCGGCTACCGGTCGTATTTTTCGGGTATCGGCTGGAACGCGGAATGTCCCAATTTGCTGATTCGCCGCCGCTTGAACGACACCGTGAAGCGCGCGTTTGACGCCACCGGGCAACGTGTGCACTTAGTGGGGCACAGCCTGGGCGGGATCATCGCGCGGTCGGTGGCGGCGCAGAGGCCCGACCAGATCGCCTCGGTCACGACTCTGGGATCTCCATTCCGCGGGCCGGCGGCGCACCGCAACGTGCTGCGCGCCAGCGACGCCATTCGTAATGGCATCCTGCGCGAGCATGCCGGCCATATTCTGCCCGGCTGCTACACGGAGGACTGCACCTGCGAATTCGTTTCCTCGCTGAAGGCCGAATTTCCCGACGATGTGGCACAGACGGCTATCTATACCAAGAGCGACGGCATCGTGGACTGGCGGTACTGCGTTACTGGCGATACCGGGATCGACTGCGAGGTGCCCGGCACGCACGTGGGTTTAGTGTTCAATCCAGCGGTCTATCGTTTGCTGGCGAACCGGCTCAATCGAGGAACCGCCCCAACACTTCCAGATACTCGGCGGGCCGGCTGAAGGCTGGCGCGTGGCCGGCGCCGTGGAAGGTGTACACCGGAGCCTGTGGATAGGTGTCGCGCAGAGCCTTGCGGCGCTCGGCATTGAAAATATCGTTATCGGACTCGATAACGAAGACTTTTCCCGGCGTCTTCTCCAGCGTCTTCCCAAGCCAGGCCGCCAGATCGTCCGGCGCAAAGCGGTACCGCTGATGATAATCAAGCTGAATCCGCAGATTCGCCATGACGTCCAACTTGGTTAGCTGCTCAGCGAATAAGTGACTGGTGTAGCCGCGCCAAAACGGAAGCTCCGCGGCGGGCGCGCCCAGCAGCTTGATGACGCTCTTGGAAAGCAACCCGCGCAGCACCGGCCAGGGGATCGACGACAGAATCGCATTGGCGATCTTCCGGCCGCGCACCAGGTGCGCCATGGGCACGCCGGTGTTCGAGAGAATCAGGCGCTCGACTCTGGTGGGGTGCCTACGCACCATACACTGCGCGACGGCGCCGCCGAAGGACGCGCCCAGCACCCATGCCCGCGCAATGTTCTCGGCATCCAGAATGGCGACGATGCCATCGGCGAGGTCGTCGAGCGAACGAACGCGCGGATAGGCCGGGTACAAGATGCGAAACCGCGGCGCCAGCGCGGCGGCCAGATCGAACCCCATGTCGTTGACCAGTTCGCCGCCGGGAAGCAGCAGCAGCGACCGCGCGCCTTCGCCGCAGATCCTGTATTTCCATTCCACGCCGGCGGCTGCCAGCGATTTGTTGGGGTAACTGGCGCGAAAGGCGCGCAACCTTTGTTCCTGGTCCATGGCTGACGACTATTGTAAGCTGCGCTGGGCCGGCATTTTGCGTGGATCTGGGGACCTCATCGGCTCCGCGGCCTTTGGGATACTTCCGCTTGGCGTTGAGCGGACATAAAGGAGCGCAACACCTGGTTCATGCGAGTCTGGTAGACAGGCCGGCGCGCTTCCAGGCAATGCCATGCGTGGCGGGTATGTCCGTGAGGTCGATATCCTTGTCAGCCAGCCGAGCCAGGCGGGCTTTTGCCTTCTTCGTCAGCGCAGGCGGGCGCTTGGGATTCAAAGTAAACTTAACAGTTCCGGTAGTCTTCACGCGCATGCCGCTCTGCCTTTCTTGCGGAGATGAGGCGGTGGAGAAGCCGCGGGCACCGTCTGATTTCAACCAAACTACCTAAGAACAGTACAGCCGGGTTTCTGTCTCGTGCGACGCCTTGTCAGGCGACGGTTTGCAGCGCGAGGATCTTTTTCTTGACGCCCGAAGGGAAATCCACAAACACAAGTAGTCCTTGTGGTCACAAATAACCCTCGCCACTCTCGTCGACGATGCGCACCAGGCCGTCCTTGGCCGCTACCGGATCCGGAAGAATCCGATAGACCTTGCCGAGGATGAGCGACGCCTGATACTCGCTGTTGTCGATACATAGAGCAAACGATTTTGCCGGTGCTTTCATCTTTCGTCCAAGTAGCGCTTTATTTTCAGGTCCCTCTTGCCAATCCCGTGCGCCTCGTACCAGGGTAACTCTACCCGCCGAACCGCGCCGTGTCGGGAGCCGTACCGTGGCGATGCCTTCATCTTTCGCCAGCGGTCCGGACCGTAAATCCTGCGGAGGTGCGAGAGAACGCGGATGCCTGGGCCGGCGGCGATGGCCTCCGCGTTCGATATCGAACCGACGATTTCAAATCTAGCGGACAGGCCCGGAGGCCTGTCCTACTTGGCTTTGGCCAGCTTTTCGCGCTGCTCGCGCAATACCGCTTTGCGGCTAAGCTTGATTTTGTTGCCTTCGAGCGCCAGAACCTTGACCAGAATCTGGTCGCCTTCCTTCAGCTCGTCGCGCACCTCGCGCACGCGGTTCTCGGCGATCTCGCTGATATGCAGCAAGCCGTCAGTGCCGGGGAAGATCTCGACAAACGCTCCGAAATCCACCAGCCGCACCACCTTGCCCAGGTAAGTCTTGCCCACCTCGGCCACGGCGGTGATGTCGCCGATGATCTGCAGCGCCTTGTTGGCCGCGGCTTCGTCGGCGGACGAAACATGCACGGTCCCATCGTCGTCGACGTCGATCTTGACGCCGGTCTGCTCGATGATCCCGCGGATCACCTTGCCGCCTGGTCCAATAACGTCGCGGATTTTATCGGTCGGAATGTTGATGGTGTAAATGCGCGGCGCGTATTGCGACATGTTGGCGCGCGGCTGCTGGATGGCTTCCTCCATCTTGTCCAGGATGTAGAGACGCCCGCGGCGCGCCTGCTCCAGCGCTTCGGTCATGATGGCGGCGGTGACGTTCGGCACCTTGATATCCATCTGCAGGCCGGTGATCCCGGCGCGCGTGCCGGCGACTTTGAAATCCATGTCGCCGTAATGGTCTTCGGCGCCCGCGATGTCGGTCAGCACGGCATAGTCGTCGCCTTCCTTCACCAACCCCATGGCGACGCCGCCTACGTGCGCGGGAAGCGGTACGCCCGCATCCATCAAGGCCAGCGATGCGCCGCACACTGTGGCCATGGAACTCGATCCGTTGGACTCCAGAATGTCGCTCACCACGCGCAGCGTATAGGGAAATGCGGTCTCGGCGGGTATCAGCGGCAACAGGGAGCGCTCGGCCAGAGCTCCGTGGCCGATTTCGCGGCGGCCGGGTCCGCGCATAAATCCAACTTCACCCACGCTGAATGGCGGGAAGTTGTAATGCAGCATGAACCGCTTGGAAGCTTCGCCGGGCTCCAATAGCTCGATCCGTTGGGCGTCGTCTTTGGTGCCCAGCGTTAGAGTAACCAGGGCTTGCGTCTCGCCGCGGGTGAACAGCGCCGAGCCATGGGTCCGCGGCAGCACGCTGGTCTCGATGGTGATGGGTCGAATCTGGTCGAAGGCGCGGCCGTCCGGACGGCGGTGGTGCTTCAGCATCTCGTCGCGAAAGATGCGCTCCTTCAGCGCCTCGAAGATCTTCTTGCCTTCGTCCTTCTGCTCGTCGGGCAAGGCTTCCAGAACCTGCTTCTTCAAATCGGCTACCCGGCTGTAGCTCTCCAGCTTCGGATACTTCTCGGTGTTCAGGGCGTCGATCAACTGCTCGCGCGCCTGCTTGGCAATCTGGCTGTAAAGCGCCTCGTCGAGCGCCGGCGCTTCGAAAACGCGCTTGGGTTTCCCGACCTTCTTAACCAACTGGTGGATGGCCGCGGCGATCTTCTTGCAGCAGGTGTGGCCAAAATCGATGGCACCGACGACCTCCTGTTCGGAGGCCTGTTGCGCGCCCGCTTCCACCATCACGATGCCGCCCTCGGTGGCGGCCACGATGATATTCAGCTTGGACTCGCGGCCCTCCGAATAGGTGGGGTTGGCGATGTACTCGCCGTTCACCATGCCTACGCGCACTCCGCCCAGCACATGATGGAACGGAATATCGGAGATGGCCAGCGCGGCGCCCGCGCCTACCACAGCCAGGGAGTTGGGGTCCTGTTCCGGATCGGCCGAGAGCACCATGGCGATGATCTGGGTTTCATTCAAAAACCCTTCGGGAAACAACGGACGGACCGGCCGGTCGATCAAGCGGCTGGTGAGGATTTCTTTTTCCGAGGGACGTCCCTCGCGTTTGATGAAGCCACCTGGAATCTTGCCGGCGGCGTAAGTGTACTCGCGATAGTCTACCGTGAGAGGGAAGAAGCCGGCATTCGGCTTCGGCTCTTCGGACATGCAGGCGCTGACCAGCACTACGGAATCGCCGGAACGAACGACGACCGCGCCGTTCGCCTGCTTGGCCATTCTGCCCGTTTCGAGGGTGATCTGGCGGCCGCCCAGATCGATTTCAACTGTGTGTGACATTTCTAATTCTCCAAGCCTCGGCCCGTTTTCGGGCCAATGACAAAAGTTGACCGGTCGCGTGACCGGCCGGATGAGACTGGAGTTGACAGGACGAGGCGGCCCCTAAGGACCATGCTAGCGGCGGATGCCGAGCTTTAGCAGTAGCGACTTATAGCGGTCGGGATCTGTGTCCCGAAGATATCTCAGCATCCGCCGCCGCTTGGCGACCATAGTCAGAAGGCCCTTTCGCGATGAATGGTCCTTCTGGTGGGTCTTAAAATGTTCCGTAAGCTGCGTGATGCGCTCACTCAACAGGGCGATTTGCACCTCCGGCGATCCCGTATCAGCTTTACCGCGCTGATTTCCAACGATTACCTGCCGCTTTACGTCAGTCGCCAGTGCCATGCTCGAGTGGTTGCTCCTTGTCTTCTCTTTATCTCGTTTTGGTTACGGAATATAGGATAGCACAATTTTCCGGTAGGACGGGCCCCGGCCTGTCCTATTCAATCTTGTTTGCCGGGCCCATTTCCGGCTTCTTCTTCGACTTCGATGCCAGCGCCAGCCCGACGACCGCCTGCCGGTCGCCGCCGGCAAAAGCCTTTTGAATCTCCTGTTCGTTCATGCCCGCCAGCCGCCCGGCCAGGATGAACGGCGGAAGCGCGTAGCGCAGAATCTTCCACTGCGCCATTTCGACCACGCCATCCAGCGCGCGATCGCGGATCTGGTCCAGCGTGGCGGCGTCGCCCTGATCGGTGAGCGTGACCAGAACGTCGGAGGCGCGCATCCGGTCGCTGAGCACGATGGAATTCAGCATTTCGACGATCCAGGTGGGTGGCACGTGAATCCCCAGCGTCGGCTGCAGGCGGGCCAGCACGGCGATCGCGTTTAGCGAGCGTAGCGCATTCGCGCGCACGGCTTCGTCGGGATCCTGCAGGGCGGACGCCAAATCGTTCACCACCTCTTTCTTATTCGGCGCGTAGCCGATGATGGTGGCGGCGATGGCGCGCTGCTCCGCGTCGTCGGAATCGCGCAGGACCTGGCGGACCTGCGGCAGGTGCGCTTCGGCGAAGTTGGCGAACTGGTATTGCAGCTCGCGCGCGTCCGGATCGGCCATCAGCGAGTGGCCGTTGGTGAGGTCTTCGGCGGTGCTGCCGCGGTGGGCCGCGTCGCGCACGGCTTCCAAAAACTTGTGGTAGGTCTTGGTGACGTCTTCGGGCAGCACGGCACTGCCCGCCGGTGGGCTGCGAAACGCCAGGTGCGGCGCGCCTTTTTCCTCGATGCCGATGAACAGGGTGCTCTTGCCCTGGTCGCAGCAGACGGCTTCCACATGCGCCAGCACCACACCTGGCATCTGCGCCAGCTCGTCTTCCAGATCGCCTTTGGACGGCGGCAGAGTATCGCCCACTTTCACGTGCAACGTATGCAGCAGTTTCTGTTCCGAGAGCTTGTGCAGGCCGTAGAATTCGATGTCGTCGATGCGCGGCGGCTGGGCGGAAAGCACGGCTACGGCGGCCAGGGACAGGAAGAAGGTTTTCACAAGAATATTGTGACGCAGCGGCAACACGCGCGGGGTACATCTGCTGGGATCCAGCCCTCTGGATTGCGGTAGTGCCCCTCTGGCAGGCCTTGGCGGCCAGAGCTGGCTGAAAGCCGGCTGCTGGAGTTTGGACATTTTGCCGCGAGCCAGCTCTTGTGGCGCACGCACTCGTGCGTGCCGTGTCGGCACTCCTGCCGACACAGGCGAGCGTAGCTCGCCAAGAGCCGGCTGAAAGCCGGCTGCGGGCAAAATTGCCCGCCCTACAGTTTTTATTCGCTTACCGCGCCGCCGCCTTTTCCGCCACCGGCGCAAACGTCAAATCGCCTTCCGCGTCCACACCTACCAGAATCTGTTGTCCATCGCGCACCTCGCCCTTCAAGATCATCCGGCCCAGCGGCGTCTCCACCTTCTTCTGAATCGCCCGTTTCAGCGGACGCGCCCCATAATGCGGATCGAAGCCCGTGCGCACCAGGTTCAGCCGAGCGTCGTCGGTCAGCTTCAGCGTGATGCGTCGGTCCGCCAGCCGCGCCCGCAAACGCTCCAACTGGATCTCCACGATCTTTTTCAAATGCTCCTCGCTCAACGCGTGAAACACGATCACCTCATCCACGCGATTCAGAAACTCCGGCCGGAAGTGGCGCTGCATCTCCTCCAGTACGGCTTCTTTCATCCGTTCGTATCCGTCGCCCGCAAACGTACCGCGATAATCCAGGATGCGCGCGCTGCCGATGTTCGAAGTCATAATCACGATGGTATTGCGGAAGTCCACCGTGCGCCCCTGGCCATCGGTGAGCCGCCCATCGTCGAGCACCTGCAGCATCACGTTGAAGACATCGTGGTGCGCCTTCTCGATCTCGTCGAAGAGCACTACCGCATAGGGCCGCCGCCGCACCGCTTCGGTAAGCTGGCCGCCTTCTTCATAGCCCACGTATCCGGGCGGCGCGCCGATCAGCCGCGCTACCGTATGCTTCTCCTGATACTCCGACATGTCGATGCGGATCATGGCGCGTTCGTCGTCGAACAGAAACTGCGCCAGCGCCCGCGCCAGCTCCGTCTTCCCCACACCCGTCGGCCCCAGAAAAATGAAGCTGCCAATGGGACGGTTGGGGTCCTTCAGGCCGGAACGCGCGCGAATCACCGCCTCCGCCACCGCCGTCACCGCTTCGTCCTGCCCGATCACGCGCTGGTGCAGCTCATCTTCAAGCTGCAGCAGCTTCTGCATCTCGCCTTCCAGCAGCTTGGTCACCGGCACGCCCGTCCATCGGCTGACCACCTCCGCGATATCTTCCTCTCCCACTTCTTCCTTGATCAGCGGCGACTGCGCCTGCTTTTTGGTGAACTGGTCCGACTCGGCCTGCAAGCGTTTTTCCAGCTCCGCCAGTTTGCCGTACTTCAGCTCAGCCGCGCGATTCAGGTCGTAGGCGCGCTCCGCCTTCTCCATCTCCGTTTTGGCCTGCTCGATCTGCTCGCGCAGCGCGCGCAAACTGGCGACGGTCTGCTTCTCGGCTTGCCAGCGAGCCTTCAGAGCATCGCCTTCCGCCTTCAGATCTGCGAGCTCTTTTTCGAGCTTCTTCAACCGGCCGCGCGAGGCCGCATCCTTCTCCTTCTTCAGCGCCTCGCGCTCGATTTCGAGCTGCATCGTACGGCGGAGGATTTCATCCAACTCCGCCGGCATCGAATCGATCTCGGTGCGCAGCCGGGCCGCCGCTTCATCCACCAGATCGATGGCTTTATCGGGCAGGAACCGGTCCGTGATGTAGCGATTCGACAAGATCGCCGCTGCCACCAGCGCCGAATCCTTGATGCGCACGCCGTGATGCACCTCGTAGCGCTCCTTCAGCCCGCGCAGGATCGAAATCGTGTCTTCGACGGAAGGTTGGTCGACCCGCACCGGCTGGAAGCGCCGCTCCAGCGCGGCATCTTTTTCGATGTTCTTGCGATATTCGTCGAGCGTGGTCGCGCCGATGCAGTGCAGTTCGCCGCGCGCCAGCATGGGCTTCAGCAAGTTGCCGGCGTCCATCGACCCTTCGGCCTTCCCTGCCCCCACCACCGTGTGCAGCTCGTCGATAAACAGGATGATGTCGCCCGCGGCCTCCTGCACCTCTTTCAGCACCGCTTTCAGCCGCTCTTCAAACTCGCCGCGAAACTTCGCGCCCGCAATCAGCGCGCCCATGTCCAGAGAAACGATGCGGCGATTCTTCAGCCCTTCCGGCACGTCGCCCCGCACGATGCGCAGCGCCAGACCTTCTACAATGGCGGTCTTGCCCACGCCCGGCTCGCCGATCAGCACGGGATTGTTCTTGGTGCGCCGCGACAACACCTGGATCACGCGCCGGATCTCCTCGTCGCGCCCGATCACCGGATCGAGCTTGCCCTGGCTCGCCAGCTTGGTGAGGTCGCGGCCGTAGCGTTCCAGAGCTTCGTAAGTTGCCTCGGGATTCTGCGTGGTCACGCGCTGGCTGCCGCGCACTTCGCGCAGCGCCTGCATCAGCCGCTCGCGCGTGGCGCCGTATTCGCGCAGCAGGCGGCCGCTGACGCCGCCGTCGTCGGTCAGCGCCAGCAGCACGTGCTCGACGGAAATGTATTCGTCTTTGAGCTTCTTGGCCTCGTCCTCGGCAGCGGTGAGCAGCCGGTTCAGGCGGGCGGTTACAAAGATCTGGTCGGGCGCGCCGGACGGCCCGGTGACCTTCGGCAGGCGGTCCAGCTCCTGCTCGAGCCGCGGCCGCAGCGTGTCGACGTTGACGCCCGCGCGCGACAATATGGAGCCGGCCAGGCCGCCCTCCTGTTCCAGCAGAGTGGCGAACAGGTGCTCGACGTCGAGTTGTTGATGGCCGTAGCGGGTGGCCTTGCTCTGCGCCGCCCGGATCGCCTCCTGGAGTTTTTCCGTGAAACGATTGATATCCATATTTCTATTTTGGACCTGTTAATTGACTTTTGGAGCTGTCAGCTTCTGCAGAGGAGAAATGCTGGGCGTTCCTTCTTCCGGAACACGCCGTGGATGCCGCCCGCCGATATACGGTAGAACGACTCCGACTGCGGCAAGGAGTTGGCGTCAATGAGCAAGAGACCGTTACGTCAACTCCGGATAGATACTCTCCCGGCTCATAGCCTCGTCGGAAAGAACCGGGATTTTAGGATCGTGGCCGTCAGCCCAGGCACGGAACTGGCGCGCCCACTCCTGGGGATCGGTCCTCTGTAGATGCGCAATGGAAACGGGCTGCACCGACTGCTCGGCAAGCTCCAGCATCCACGCCTCAAGACTCAACCCGCGCGCACGCGCCTGGGCCTGATACGCCGCTTCCTTCTCCGGCGGCAGATTGAGTGTGACAGTCATAACCGGTATCCTTGCCTCTTTAGTCTAACGCAACCTCGGTAATATCACCTCCCCACGCCCTCCCCGTGTTAAATAATATAAGGAGAGGGAAAAATCCGATCTATGTCATCTTCCCGGCAGCACGCACCTGCGCCCGACTCCGGCCGCGCACCGGTCCCCGAGCCGACGCTGGCCGAGCGCGGGCGCACGCTCATACACCTGGGGCGCATTGGCACGCTCTCCACGCACTCGCGCAAACAACCCGGATTTCCCTTCGGCTCCGTGATGCCCTATGCCCCCGACGAACAAGGCCGCCCCGTCTTCCTCATCAGCAGCATGGCGATGCACACGCAGAATCTGAAGGCGGATGCGCGCGCCAGCCTGTTGGTCATGCAGGAAGGCGGCGAGGACCCTTTGGGCGCCGCCCGCATTACCTTGGTCGGCGAAGTTCTGCCGGTCCCCGAAGCGGAAGCCAGCGCCGCCCGGGATCTGTACCTGAGCCGGCAAGAGAATGCCCGCTATTGGGTGGATTTTAACGATTTTGGTTTCTACCGCCTGCAACCGGCGGACGTTTATTTTATTGGCGGATTCGGAGTGATGGGCTGGGTGACGGCGGAGGAGTATGCCAGCAGCAAACCGGATCCTCTGGCCGGTTCGGCCGCCGGAATCCTGCGCCATATGAATGCAGACCACGGCGAGGCGCTGCTGCTGCTGGCGCGGGCGGCGGGAGAAACCGGCGCGGAAGCCGCCACCATGACGGCAGTCGACCGCCTGGGATTCCACGTGCGGCTGCGCGCGAGCGATAGGGTCTACGGCGCGCGCATCGCCTTTCCGCGGGAAGTCCGAGATAACGCGGAAGTACGGTCCGTACTAGTGGAAATGGTGCGCGCCGTCCGGAATGCGGGATAACGGGATTTTGTTACCGTATTTGCGCGGAATCGAGCCGCCTGCATCTCCGCTTGCAAACAGTCTGATATAATTTTAAGATAACGATGTGGATAACTCCGAATTGGAGGGAGTTGAAGGATGATCTACTCTCGGTCCGCCGAATACGCCATTAGGGCTTTCGTGCACTTGGCACAGGTGCCGGATGGTAAGTATGCGATGGTCAAAAACATCGCAGAGCAGGAGGACATTCCGGCCCACTTCCTGGCCAAGATCCTGCAACAGCTTGCCCGGAAGGGATTGTTGCGCTCCAGCAAAGGTCCCACCGGCGGCTTCGCGTTGCGGGTGCCGCCCGCGGACATCAAGCTCTGGGATATTGTCGAAGCGCTGGACGGCATGTCGCAATACACGGCCTGCGCCAGCGGCCTGTCGGAGTGCTCCGACGAGATGCCCTGTTCCATGCACGATAGCTGGGTGGCCCTGCGCACGCGTATCATAGATTACTTGGAGCGGAATACGATCGCCGACCTGGTGAAGGCGCTGGAGATCAAGCGCAAGTCGCTGGCCAAACAGCGCAAACCCAGGCGTGTGGTTGCGGCCCGCCGGTAATCTACTGCATCAAATCCTTTAGGGGGTGCCCAATGGGCCAGTCGGTCTTGGTTCCCATGGTAGTCGAGCAGACTTCGCGTGGGGAACGCGCTTACGATATCTATTCCCGTTTATTGAAAGAAAACATCATATTTCTGGGCACGCCGATCGACGACAACGTCGCCAATCTGGTGATCGCTCAACTGCTGTTCCTGGAAGCCGAGGACCCGGAGAAGGACGTCTCCATCTACATCAACTCGCCCGGCGGCTCGATAACGGCCGGGCTGGCCATTTTGGACACCATGGATTTCATCCGGCCCGATATCGTCACCATTTGCGTGGGGCAGGCAGCCTCCATGGCGGCCGTCTTGCTGGCCAAAGGCACCAAGGGCAAGCGCTTCAGCCTGCCCAATTCCCGCATTATGATCCACCAGCCATCCATGCAGGGGTTGGCCGGCCAGGCCGCGGACATCGATATCTACGCGAAGGAAATCCTGCGCATGCGCGAAACACTGAATACGCTGCTGGCCGACGCTACCGGCCAGCCTGTGGACCGCATCGCGCGCGATGTGGACCGCGATTACATCATGAGCCCCGAGCAGGCCGTTGAATATGGCATGATCGACCGGGTGATCGCCAGCCGGGATCTGGTGCCCCTGGCCGTAAAATAGGCCTAAAGCCGGGCCGGATTTCCGCCGATTTACTGTGTGTATGAACGTCACAGGTGTCGAGTGGCGAGATCCGGATCCCCACGCGGGCAAGTTTGCCGCGAAGCGCCCCCCGCGTAGGGCACCGCAGCCGGTAGATGCCGACGGCGAAGACGACGATTTCGTCCGGATTCACGGCCAAGGCGATGAAGAGACAGCCGATGGGCTGGACGAAGTCGAGTAAGCCTGGATAGCGCTCTGGCCACCAAACTCCGCCGGAAAGCGCCCTGCCACGGCGGTGGGAAAAAGCGCACCAATACTTCTTACGAGTACTGGTACTTCTTTAAGTACTTACTAAATCGCGCGCTTGCTTCGGAGGCCGGAGCAAGTTACACTCTATCAAAGCCTCGATTCGTGGCCATTCCAGGAGGGTGAAAATTAATGAGAGTAAGAATTCGCACCGTCGCGGCTGCGGCAGCCGTAGTATTTGGCTTCTCCGCATCGCAGGGCCTGTTCGCACAGTGCGCCGGCACGATCATCGCGTACGAACTTTCTGGTTCGTTTGCTCCAGGAGTGGTCAGCGGGGATGATAAACTCAAGCTGGCGGGCGGACCTTTCCATCTCACGATGTATGGCTGCTCGACCCTGCCGCCCACGGAATCGGGCCCAAATTACACCATCAACTATCCGGTCAAGCTTACGGCTACGGTGAAGTCCGCCCTGCTTCCGAACCCGTACACAATAAAGCCCGCCCAAATGACTCTGACAGTGGCGGATCCAGCCACGGGCGTGGACTTTGTCGCGTTGACAGGCCCAGTGGATATATTCGGCAGTACGATAAATGTCCAAGGCACTGTAGCGCTGCCGGCCGGGACGCTGACCGTCCCTGGCGAGGCTGTTTTTTCAGCGGTTTCGATTGTCACGGCGCAGTCCGCATTTAAGTATATGCAGGGTACCGACTCGACTACCTTGGCAGTCCGCGGCATGGCTTCTGCCAGCGTATATACGGCG
>Ga0187867_10001476_pt1 | contig 20331 bp, 17 predicted proteins | sample June2016WEW_13_1_FD_132976 | JGI IMG/M metagenome (GOLD analysis project Ga0187867, IMG submission 132976) | Peatland microbial communities from SPRUCE experiment site at the Marcell Experimental Forest, Minnesota, USA - June2016WEW_13_10 | ecosystem: Environmental > Terrestrial > Soil >...
GCTTTGGCAGAAGCTGGATTTTGCGCTTTGTGACAGGGGAATGCCAGGGGGGAATGCCAGGGGGGAATGCCAGGGGGGAATGCCAGGGGGGAATGCCAGGGGTCGAACGCACCGTTGATGTCCCGCTTGTGCCGATCACACGTTACGATCAAACTGTCAGTGTATCGTTTTCGTGGGCCTGCGAGGTCCTGGCCGGAGCCCAAGATTGCGCAACCCACCCCAGTTCCCGGTGATCATCGGTGTCACCGGTCATCGACGCATCGCGCCGGACGCGATTCAGCCCCTTAGGCGCGTGGTAAAGGACTTGCTTAAAACCTGGCGGCTTCACTTCGGCCCGGCGCTGCATGTGTTGACGGCGCTGGCGGACGGCGCCGACCAGCTCGTCGCCGACGTGGCGCGGGAATGCGACGTGCCGATCATCGCAGTGGCGCCATTTCATTACGACAATTATCGACACACCTTGCGACACCAGGACGCATTCGATGCGCATTGGAACAATGCGGCACTCCGCCTGGTACTACCCGAGATTGGATCCGATAATGGAACTAACTGCCATGATCGGCAATACGAGCAACTCGGCGTGTTATTGATCCGACGTTCGCATCTTCTGCTCGGATTGTGGGACGGGGATCTGCAGGCCACCCAGGGCGGCACCGCCGATGTCATTCGGATGCGTCTGGAAGGCGATCACGGCGCCGAGATATTTCAGCACAGCCCGATTTTCCTCGACGCCAAATCCTACCTCGATGAGACCAACCGAGGTCCGCTGCTGCACATTTTCACGCCGCGTGACCCCACGCCTGGAGCCGGAGTTGCATTGGCGGGTTCCTGCCGGCTGCTGGGGCTGCCGGAACCGCCACAACGCCGACATTGGTCCCGCCGCATACCCGTGGTCCGTTGGCTAACCCCATCCGCCGAACGACAGAAGAATGGAGACGCCACGAGCTTCGTGCACGGGTTTCGCCGGTTGCCGACTTTGCCGGTCGCAGAAGGAACCAGACGTAGAGCCCAATTGGTGCAGAGGATTTCGCGGTTGTCTCGGCTTCAGGACCGATGGATCGCCAGGCGGCGCGCCGGCTTGGGCCGCGGCACCGTCAGGTTGTTTGCAGCGCCAGATCCGGTTGCCAATGCCGCGTCGGCTACAGCGGCAGCCAATTGGGTTGGCGTGGCGGTGGAACCAAACCAGGTGCTGCAGCAAATACTCGCCTCGGGCACGAACGATTTTATGCTGATCGATGAGTTGAACAGGACCGTCGGACGGTTTTCCGGCTCCAACGATCTACTGTTTCGTCAGCAACTGAGTAATCTCCACATTACTGGCCTGCCGTCTCCCGCCCTCGGTGCTGCGTGGTTTCTGAAACGGCTGCAGGCAAGCGTGGACACCGCCGCGCAAAGCTTTCAGGCTTCGTTGCTGGGCCATTTCGTTCCCGTGACTCATCCGTGGCAGATGTTGGTCGCGCTATTCAGACGGTGGCGTACCACAGGGCAGACCGGCAAATTTGGCGTACTGGCGATATTCGCGTTGGAGCTGCCGCTGGCAGTGTATCTTTTTGAGAGCTACGTAAACGCACAACTCAAGTCTCCCTCGCGTGGCTTCATTTACATTTTCCTTTACCTTGCCATGCTCGTCGTCACGGTCACTTACTATCGTGTCCGCGTGGTTCCTCAGGCCTGGCAGGAACATTTTCAGGACTATCGAGCCCTCGCCGAAGCACTGCGTGTGCAACTGTACTGGGCTATCGCCGGTGTGCCAGCCTCGGTTTCCGATCATTACCTACGTAAGCAAAGCGGCGAGCTTGGTTGGATTCAGTTCGCGTTGCGTGGTCCCTCGCTATGGGCAACGTCGGTGGCTCAGGTTACCCGGCAGCCGTTACGACGTATAATCGAAAGCGGCTGGGTCAACGATCAAGAAAGGTTCTTCGCCGGCAGAGCCGAATTGAATCTTCGCGCGGCGGAGGGCGCAGAGCTTTTCACCAGATTATTCGTCGTGTTGGGCATCGTCGGTACCATCGCGCTCTGCGGACTTTACTATGTGAAAACCGATTATGGGACGTGGCTCTCGAACCTGTACAATAAGCACGACTGGCTAATTTTGCTGACCGCGACGTTGCCAGGTGTCGCGGCCTTTTTCTCGGTTTCGGCGAGATTACGCAACTATCTGCCGCACGCACACGCTTATGCGCTCATGCGCCGAATGTTTCGGCGCGCGGCCACTCTCATGAATGCACCAGGCGCGCCGGATGCTTTGTTCCAGAGCATCGTTCGCGAACTCGGCCGCGAAGCACTATCGGAGAACGCTGAGTGGTTGGGCGAACACCGCAACCGCAAAATAGAACCTGGCTCTTGATCAGGGTTGGAACCAGGTCCATCCAGATCGCGTTCGGTGTCACGAGAAAACATCCGCCATGCCAGATATCGATTCCATTGCCGCGGCAATCCATCAAACCTGGCGGAACCTGTCCCGCCAGGAAGGCTGGTCGATGTCTCCGCATCTCGACCGCGCCTACGCCGACCTCGCCGAACAAGATAAGGACGACAACCGGGCCGCCGCGCACCGCATGACAGACGTGTTGGCCGTGGCAGGCCTCGGCCTCAGCGACGACCCCACGAGGCCGGCCGCTGCCCTGCCGTCCGACCTCGAGCCTATGGCCGAAGCCGAGCATAATGGTTGGATGGCCCAACGTGCCCAAACCGGTTGGTCCTGGGCCGCAACTCGCGACGATGCCGCAAAACACCACCCGTCGATGTTGCCCTACGCCCAACTTTCGGAGCGGGAAAAGCAAAAGGATCGCAGCAACGTCCGCCACTACCCGGAGTTCGCTGCGCGCGCGGGTTGCCGGATCGTGCGCCTGACCTGAGCACTATCTTGGCCCCGCCAGCCGGATCGGCGATGATCACGCCGCCACGACGGAACGACCATCCAGATGAACGACAGCACCTCTCCCGCGCGCCCTTTGCTCTTCACCCCGCTGGCCATTCGTGGTGTCACGTTACCCAATCGCGTCGTTCTGGCACCAATGGTGCAATACCGCGCCCGTGACGGCGTTCCCGGCGATTTCCATTTCGTTCACCTGGGCAAATTCGCGCTTGGCCGGTTCGGCACCGTCATGACCGAAGCGACCGCGGTCGAGGCACGCGGTCGCGTCACCCATGCCTGTCCGGGAATTTGGAGTGACCGGCAGGTTCCCGCCTGGCGGCGGATCACGGATTACATCCGTGCCGAGGGCAGCGTTCCGGCGATGCAACTCGCCCACTCTGGCCGCAAAGGTGCAACCCATCGCGCACAGGAGAACACGCGCCCGTACGACGCGAAGGACGCCTGGCCCGTCGTCGGCCCCACTACGGAGCCAACCAGTGCTGGTCATCATGTGCCGCACGCACTGTCGCCCGCCGAGATTGGCGATATCGTGCAGGCCTTCGCTGACGCGGCCCGCCGCGCCGATGCCGCCGGCTTCGACATCGTCGAAATCCACGGTGCGCACGGTTATTTGTTGGCAAGCTTTCTGTCCCCCATCAGCAACACGCGCAACGATCAATATGGCGGCGACCGCGCTGGCCGTATGCGGTTTCCGCTGGAGGTGACACGAGCGGTCCGCTCGGTCTGGCCTTCCGATAAGCCGTTGTTCTTTCGGGTATCTGCGCTGGATGGCGCGGATGGGTGGAAGCTCGACGACACGGTCGCGTTGGCGCTTGAACTGAAAACGTCAGGCGTGGATGTCGTTGATTGCTCGTCAGGTGGACTGACCGGCACGGCGACGGCGGCGCCGATTCCACGTCACCCCGGCTTCCAGGTGCCATTTGCGGCGGCGGTGCGGAAAGCCGGCGTGCCATCGATGGCGGTGGGGCTGATCCTCGATGGTGCCCAGGCCGAGCAGATCTTGCGCGATGGCGATGCCGACCTGGTCGCGATCGGCCGCCAGGCGCTGTATGACCCGTTCTGGGCACTACATGCGGCCGAGGCTCTGGGCTGCGACCCGGGCTTTGCGATGTGGCCGGACGAATACGGCTGGTGGCTGGCGAAGCGATCACAATCTCTGGTTCGGGCGTAGTCCTTTTCCCCCGGCTCTTTCAGGGTTCGGTGGGTCGATAAGACCATTGCCGGTTCTGGCAGGCATTCACTGACCGGCCCGCAGTCACGACGTCGGGCTCCTTCCCCCGGTCCCAATCTGCGCGAAAGATTGCCGGCGGGATGGTCGTAGACAGTAATACAAGCGAAATCGGGAGGGCATAGCCTGCGCCCGACCGCCGGTTTCTTTACAAAACGTCCGCAGGTCATTGATCCGATACCCGACCGGCAAAGACCCGGTTGTCCGCCAAAATCAGAGGATTGAAATAGGTAACGATTTTGCTCACGCTGGTATCTTTGGTTACAAATGTATCATCGCTCGGCCCTTCCTTGCAAAATATTCATGTTAAAGCGTACCCACATCCGCGCGTGCCCGATTACGCGAAAAGCCCCGCGGATGACGATTTCCTACCCGACCGGATTGCCTTCCAGAGCGCTCCGGCCCGCACCGCGATCGCCGGAAATGTATCAATGGCTACAATTTCCTTTCGGTATTTTCCCCGGGAACGCCGCTTCACGAAAAAAAGTGCAAATTAGTTGTGACCAGCCCTTCAGTTAGCTGACCGTACGTTCATTTACCGGTCATCGGATACCCTTGCGAGGCTCGATCGTGAACGAGGTCATCAGGATCAAGGTCGACGACATGGCGAAAACCTCTGTCCTCATCGCTGAGTCGCACACTCTCGTGCGGCATGCCTTGGTGGCATTGCTTCGCGAGGCGCGACCCGAGTGGAACTGCGACGATGTCGACGGCCTGGATGAATTGCGTGCCAGGATCGTCGGGTGTTCACCTACACTCGTACTGATTGACCTGCGGCTTTGCGGTCTTGAAGGCCTGCGCCAGTTGCGTCTGGCATTTCCGCACACGACGTTCGTCGTGCTGTCGGATCAGGACGACCGGAGCGCCATTCTGGCCTGCCTGGAAGCGGGCGCACAGGGTTATATCCTGAAATCCACCAACCCTGATCAGTTCATTCGTGCTCTCGAAACCATTCTGACCGGCGGACTGTATGCACCGGCGTCATTGAGTGGCATGCCAATTCATCCGCCAATGACAGCGTATCGGTCCGAGCTCCAACTAAGCCCGGTGCTGTCGCATCTGACCGAGCGGCAGCGTCACGTGTTTGAATTATTGGCAGAAGGTTGCGCCACGAAAACCATTGCCCGCCGGCTGGATCTGGCCGTGGGCACGGTCAAGGTGCACCTCGCGGCGATCTACCGCACGCTTGGCGCATCGAGCCGCCTGGAGGCCCTCGCCAAAGCGCATCGCGCCTACGCGTCTGTGTAAGACCGGCGCGCTCATCGACCGAGCCCGACGTTCGCGAGACGGCCCGGCCGGTCCGGGCGATCTGGTATGGCATCATGCTGATCGGAAGATTGCTGGCCGCATTCGGCGTGTTGCAATCGGATCCGAATGTCCGGCATTACCCATGCATGCCGTAATGGTCGATGCGGATCACTCACCGACTTCCAGCCGCAGAATCACACCGCCAGGATAGCTCACGCGCACATATGGTCCATCATGGATCGGGCCGCGCTGCGCACCGGCATTATGAAACCCGGTTGAAACGATGTCGTCCGACCAGGTAAAGCGCCGACCACCATACGAACAGTGCACCAACGCATACGAAGATCAGCCCGTACGCGGGAAACCACCAGGTCGTATACCCGCTCTGCTCAGCGTCAAAAATCGTTCTGAATGTCATGCGTGATGCCAATCCCTGCCGCCCGCCACTGCGGTGAGGCAACCTGCGAGATCATGACGCAGATGAAACTCCCCACGGCGACTGCCGAGCAATGAATCCTGCACCGCTGTAACCCACCTCTCAGCCGAGAATGCCTGGAAACATTAAGCGAATGACACAATTATCGTACACCGTCGTGCTGCTTAGGCCGTTTGGCCTAGTCCAGGTAGCCCTTTGGCCTGGTCTCCTGGCCGAATTTACCGAATTGAAATTTTCCCTGAATTTCACTCGTGTAAACGGTTCGTTGCGAAGGAAACATAACCATGTTGATACTCAGGGTTGGGCGGCTTTCGATCTGTGGTGGCAATGATGCACAGCTGTTGCGTAAGCACGGCATCAGCAGCGAGCACACGGAATCCGGGCGGGACTCGCTCGAGTTTCTGCGGCTGTATGATTATGACCTCGTGTTGATGGATCTCGATCTGCCGGACATGCCGGGTCATGAGGCGATCCGGCTGGCACGCGCGGCAGGCCTCTCGACACCGTCGATCATTCTGGCCGAAGCCGCCGCGCCGCAAATCAAGGTGAAGGCGCTGGATCAGGGCGCCGACGATTTCGTTACTACGCCATGCCATCCGGAAGAGTTGCTGGCCCGTGTACGCGCCGTCGTTCGCCGCAGCCAGGGTCACGCGAATTCGGTGCTGCGGCTTGGGCCGGTGGAGCTCAGCCTGGATCGCCACGAGGTGCGGGTGAACGGCCAAAAGCTGTCGGTGTCGCGCCGCGAGTTCGGCGTGCTGGAGCTGCTGTTCCTCAAACAAGGCATCATCCTGAACAAGAACGCGTTCCTCAATCATCTCTACACCGGAATGGAAGAGCCGGAGATGAAGACCATCGACGTCATCATTTGCCGGTTGCGTAAGAAGCTCGCCGTGGCAGGCGTGCCGAACCTGATCGATACCGTGTGGGGCTGCGGCTACATCTTGCGCGAACCACGCACCGAAACCGAGCCGGCGAACCTGGCCGGCGTCTTTGCGGGCGCCCAGGCAGCAGCCTGATCGCATTGCGCGAGACCACGAATGTCCCTGGGGTCGGCCGAACTGACTGCCCCTTTCATGGCCCCAGGGACAGCAATCCGCACCCGGATACGAGCCAGATTTCGGTACTGCCTCAGTCTAATCACCGTCGTCTGCTGCCTGGCCGGTAGCGATGCAACCGGGCGCCCCGCATGGGCCGGTCTGCCGGGGGTTGATTTGCCCGGGGCGAATCAGCCTGGGATCAGCCAATCCCGGACGCGTGCCCCGTCAGCCGGGCAAATATCGGCCAGGCCACCCGGCGGGCCGTCGGGACCAGTGACCGAGGCGGAATCGTCGGTCGATCCACTCAACGCTTGCGAACGTGCCGGGGTCGCCATGGAGCAGGCGAGCGGGCTCCCGACAGGCTTGCTACTGGCAGTTGGGCGGGTCGAAAGCGGACGCTGGGACGACCTGCGAGGCCGCGTCACCGCCTGGCCCTGGACGATCAACGCCGCCGGTAAGGGACTGTGGTTCGCCACCAAGGACGCTGCCGCCCGCGCAGCGCGAGACTTGCTGAATGGCGGCACCCGATCGGTCGATGTCGGTTGCTTTCAGATCAGCCTGCTGTGGCACCCCGCGGCATTCGCCAGCCTGGAGCAGGCGTTCGATCCGGATGCCAACGCGGCCTATGCGGCCCGCTTCCTGCTTGCCCTGTTCAGCCAGACCGGGTCCTGGGAGGCCGCGGTGGAGGCGTACCATTCTGCGGATCCGGCACTTGGCTTCGCATATCGTCAGCAGGTTTTCTCGACATGGGACGCGGCGGCGGCGATAACGGTGGTGCCAGCGCTCCGTCACCGGGCAGCCTCTGCGCTTGCCGTCGCATCGCGTCCGTTCGCGATGCCAATGGTGATTGCCGGCGTTCAAATCTGGACGCCCATGCCACTTGGAACAGCTTCCGGCGTTGTCACCATGCCGGGATCGCCCCCACCGGAGCAACCGAATGCACCAAATAGCGCCGCAGTGCCGCTCCCGGTGGTCCTGTATCACGCCATGCCAGCGGGATTATTGCCAGCGGGATTATTGCCAGCGCGGGTTACACGGCTCCGACCGCATGCGGCCCGGGTCGTGTCAGCCGCGGCGATGCCGGTCCGGTGACCACGCTCATTCCTCCTCGAAACATTAACTGCTGCGTGGAAACCCCGACGGGCAACGTGCCCGACAAATTGCACCAGACGAGAATTTCCGCCCATCTTTTCAATGCGCCTTCTGGTGGAACGGTCCATTTATGGAGAAAATTTCATTGGTAGGTTAATTTTGCACTGATGAAACCCCTAGGTAACCTCCGCCGTGGTGATCTCCTCCTGCGCCTGTTCGGTCGAACAGACACCGGGCATTCGCATTTGGGCAAAATGCACTGTGGGAGTTTCATCATGATTGAGTACGCGAAAACCTGGCTCGAGCTTAAGGTCGACCGTCGCGCAGTAACGGCTTTGGAATATGGCCTGATCGCAGGCGTCATCGTCGCGGTGATCACCCTGGGCTTCACTACCCTCGCCAACAGCCTGTCGACGAAGTTCGTGGGCATCGGCAACGGTCTCTGACTTTCCCTGGTTTCCGTTCCGGGAGCCGGCCGGGCGCGGCGGCGAACCTCGCCGCCGCGTTTTTGGATTCTCGTTGCCGCCCCGCCGATTGAACGAGGTTCCAGATGTCGCATCTGATATCGCATTCCTCGTCCTCTGCGATCGCCACCACGATGATCCTGGCGAGCGCTGCCGTCGTGCTGCTCGCAGCCTGGCATGATCTTGTTTCCCGCACCGTACCGAACTGGATGCCCGCGTTGATCGCCGGATTCGGCATTGTCGCTGCGGTCGTCAGTGCTCGTCTGCTGATCAGCACGGGCCTTGGCCTCGCGATCTTTGTTGTCGCTGCGATTTGTTGGCGGCGTGGCCTGCTGGGCGGCGCCGACGTGAAACTGCTCGGCGCCATTGCCATAGCTTTGCCACCCGGGATGGTGTCGCTGTTCGTCCTCGCGATGTCGCTCGCGGGCGCGGTGCATGCCGTCGCATATATGGTCGCGCGCCGAATGGTGACGCGCCCACCAGCTTTAGCGCTCGAACCGACCGGGATGCCCCCCCGCGCGCACAGTTTGCTGCCGCGCGCACTGCGCGCCGAGCGATGGCGGATCAGCCGCGGTGGACCGCTGCCGTACGCCTGTGCCATCGCTTTTGGTTTCCTTTTTGTCATTTGCAACGGAGCTGCGCCATGATCGTGCGTGTCGCGTTCTTCATCCTGATGTCTCTGGGCTTGATCGGCTTTGGCACGGTCGCCTGGATTACCACACGGCCGATGGGTCTCGGCGGCCCGCCGCCCACCAAAATGATTTTGGTTGCCTCCCAGGCGATCGATGCCGGCAGCCTGCTGACCTCCGACAGTCTGCAGCAAAAAGAAATCGCGATCACCGAGATGACCAAGGAATACAACCTCGACACGCCGGACATCCGTCGCGGCCTGATGGGCGCAATGGTCAAGCGTAACCTCGGAGTTGGCGAGGCGATCCGCAGCGATGATCTGATGCGGCCGTCGGATCATGGCTTCATGGCTGCGGTGCTATCGCCCGGGATGCGCGCCGTGACCATCAATGTCGACGCTGCCAGTGGATCGTCCGGCCTGATTTGGCCGGGCGATCGGGTCGACCTGATTTTGACGCAGGTGAACAACGACGCCTCGCTTGGCAAACGGATCAGCGCTCACACCGTGCTTTCGAACGTTCGCGTTGTCGCCGTCGACTCACAACTGGTGGCCGGGCCAAACAGAAACGCCCCCGCAAGCGTTGATGGGGCAAACCGCACCGTGACGTTGGAAGTCGACGAAGACCAGGCACAACGGGTGGCCGTGGCAATGCGTATCGGTCGTCTTTCGGTGTCGGTGCGTGCATCCAGCACAGTAGCCGGCAACGCGAAGACACCGACGAAAAGTGACGCGACCTTTGCCCAGGACATCCTGCCCGACCTTGTTGAGAAACCAGCGCCCGCACCTGCAGCACCGGTAATCGTGGCGGCTCCTCCGCCAGCACCGGTCGAACCCGCCATGCGAGTCTTCTCGGGCCCGGGCGAAGCCAAGGAATTCAAATTCTGATGCGAGTGCTCACCGGTAAACTTCCCACTGGTAAATTGCTGGAAATCGGGGTCGCTTTGTGCCTGCTCGCTGCGCGACCCGCATTGGCAGCCGATGGGGCTGCGACACGGCTGGCGCAGAACGCGCCTCCGGCGGCCGAACAGCCGGCGCCCGGGTCGACCGCACCTGGTCCGGCAACACCCAGAGTTACGACCGGCCAGGACCAGGGTGCACCGCCCGCGGTCGCGCAGCCCGCGGCACCACCGCCGACCGCTGAGATTCCGAAGCCATTCCACGGCTCGGTGTCGTTTGAATCAGGCAGCGGCAAAATGCTGACCCTGGTCCAACCGGCAGCCAACATCTACGTCGCCGACCCGAAAGTGGCTGAGGTCAGGCCGGCCAGTTCCACCAGCCTGTTCGTATTTGGTGTCGGCCCAGGCCACACCACGATTGCTGCGGTCGATCAGCTTGGGCGACTGCTCGTGGATTATGACGTCACCGTGCGGCCGTCGGCGTTTGGCGCCCGTGAGGCGCAGTCGGCAATCGCCCGGCTGATCCCTGGCAGCCGGGTGCAGGTCAAAGCCTCCGGCAAAGGCCTGATGCTGATGGGTGCGGTCGCGACTGCGGCCGATGCGGCGCAGGCAATGTTGATCGCGAGAGGCTTCTCCACTGGCGACGGAGCCAATGTCGAGAACGAGATGACGATCGCGTCGCCGACCCAGGTGACGCTGATGGTGCGAATTGCCGAAATGAAACGTAGCACCGCACGCAACATTGGGATTAACTGGTCGGCGAATGGGCTGCTTGGCACTGCGCCCGGCGCCAGGTCCGCCATCCCCGGCACATCAACGGCCTCCACACTGACACCGCTGATCAGCGGCACGCTTAACAGCGCCGCCTGTGCGGTTGGCGGTGCTGCCAGCGGCGGACGGCTGTGCTTCGACTCCGTCCTCAACGCGCTCGCCACTGAAGGCCTGGCACATATCCTCGCGGAACCAAATTTGACCGTCATGAGCGGTCAGGCCGCATCGTTCCAGGCCGGTGGCGAATACCCCTACGCAGTGCCGGGCGGCAGCGCCAATCCGAACTCCGTCACCATCGACTTCAAGCCGTATGGCGTGCTGCTCAGCTTTGTACCCACCGTCCTGAGCAATGGCCGCATCAATCTGCACGTGAAACCTGAGGTCAGTCAGCTCGACAGCACCAACACCGTGCAGCTGCCCGGCGGCGGCACGGTCGACGGACTGCTGGTGCGGCGCACCGAAACCACGGTCGAACTGGGGTCCGGCGAGTCCTTCGCCATCGCCGGGATGTTGCAAACAGTCACCAACAACAATGATTCCGGACTGCCGGGATTGGGCGATACCCCGATCATCGGTGCCCTGTTCAAGTCGAACTCGATGACGCGGGAACAAACCGAACTGGTGATAATCGTCACTCCGATCCTGGTGCATCCGGTGCAGAACATGGCGCAATTGCACACGCCCGCCGACGGTTACGACGTGCCCGGCGACATCGACCGGCTGCTGCTGATGCGTCAGGTACCCAACCGGAATGGAACGGTCGCGGCACCACCGCCGGGCGCAGCAGGATTCATCGTGCGATGAGGTCATTCATGCCCAATACATTCAATAAAGCGCCTGGTCCGTCGATGCCGGGAACACCCCCGGGCACCACCACCGGAGCACCCGGTAATGGTACGCCAGGCAGCAGGACGCCGGGCACCAAGCCTCCCGGCACACGGACGCCTGGCACCAGAACGGTATGGGCGGCCGCAGCAGCCAGCCTGCTGGCCCTGACCGGCTGCAATCAGATCGACCCATTGCAGCGCCCGTACATGTGGCACGCCACCGGCGTCAACAACCAGAACATCGCCGCCATGGCCGTCAATCCCGCCGACCTGGTGCACGGCCGCGATACGGCGCAACGCCGGGTGATCGTGGAATCGGATGGTGTCACACGACTTTGGACCGGACACCAGTTGCCGCTGTTGAGCGATACGCCGGGTTCGTCTGCCAGTACCAGCAGTTCCAGCGGCGGCGGTGCTGCCGCACCAAGCGGCGGAGGATCCTGACCCATGCCTCCTGAAGACGGACGTTTGAATCTCGCGTCGGTTGTTCCGCCAGCCGACCAAAATGCCGGGCGCCACGACCGCCCATCGCTCGTCGCGTTCCTGACCGACCGCGAGTCCGAGGACGCACTCCGCGAAGGCCTGTCCGAAGCCACCAGCGAAACCCTCGACGTGCGTCGCGGCGGCATTCGTGTGGCGATCGCGACAATGCAAAAATCTGCCACCCCGCGGGTGCTCGTCGTCGACATCTCCGGCGAGGAACAACCGCTGAGCGCGTTGAGTGAACTTGCCCATGTCGTCGAGCCGGATGTCTGCGTGCTGGTCGTCGGCGAGGTCGAGCATGCAGATTTCTATCGCGAAATCACCCGCGGTCTGGGTGCGGCTGAATATCTGAGCAAGCCGCTCACGCGCGACAAGGTGCTGCGGCACTTCGGTCCGTTCGGGCAAGGCAGCGCATTCGCGACGCCAGCCATGTTGGGTGGTCGCGCAATCGCGGTTACCGGCGTGCGCGGGGGGGTCGGGGCAACGACGATCGCGGTCAACCTGGCCTGGCATTTCGGCGTCGGTATGCGTCGTCATACCGTGCTGCTGGATCCCGACACGCATCTCGGCTCCACCGCATTTCTACTGAATATTCAGCCTGGTCCAGGCCTGCGTATGGCACTGGAATCGCCGGACCGTATCGACAGCTTGTTGGCGGAGCGCGCTGCGATACCGGCTGCCGACCGGCTGCACGTTCTGGCAGCGGAAGAAAAGATCGCCTCACAGGCGAGCCACGCCCCTGGTGCCGGTGCCGCGCTGCTGACGGCATTGCGCAACCGGTATAATTTCATCATCGTCGACGTGCCGTTCGCGCCGGTCCCGCTGTTCCGCGACCTGCTCGATCTGGTGGATCAGCGCATCCTGGTGATGGATCCATCGCTCGCGGCGATCCGCGATACCGTCCGGCTTCTGGGCTTGCCGAAAGGTCCGGCACAGGACCAACGCGCGGTGGTGGTGCTCAACCGTACTGGAGTGCCCGGCGGGCTGAGCCGCAAGCAGGTCGAAGAGGCGCTGAAAATGAAGGTCGACGTGGCCATTCCGGACCTGCCCCGGGCGGTTGGCAATGCTGCCACGCTCGGCGAACCGGTGATGGTCAGCAGCACCGGCTTCCGTCACGGCATCGTCGACATCGTGCGTCAGGTCGCTTCGATCCGGTTGCTGGACGGCGGCCAGGACGGTTCGCTGCCGACGGCCGGTCAGGCCAAACGTGGTCTGTTCTCCATGCTACGGCGGAAATAATGGTGACAGTCTCAGTTCCAACCTTCGGCCGCCGCGCACAGGTCGCTGCGGTCCCCCAGGCGCCGGCCCCCGGAGAATATACGCCGCCGGAGAGCCTGCGCGAACTGATGGACGCGGGCTCGCCGATCACCGAGGCAATCGTTACCGAATTGCGTAATGCCTGCCTCGCCCGCCTCGACCCGAACGCGGTCGCTGCCATGCCGGCCGAACGGCTGATCATGGATGTGGAGCGGCTGGTCTCGGAAATCGCCACCGAGCGGCGCTACCAGCTCAACGCGCGCGAGCAGCACATTCTGGCCAACGAACTGGTGCACGACATCACCGGTCTCGGGCCGCTGGAACAGTTGCTCGAGGACGACCAGATCGCCGACATCATGGTCAACGGCCCACACCGCACCTTCGTCGAAAAAGGCGGCAAGGTGACGCTGGCCAATATTCACTTCCGCGATCAGGCGCATCTGATGAACGTCTGTCAGCGGATTGCCGCTGCGGTCGGACGCCGCATCGATGAATCGAGCCCGATGGTCGATGCGCGTTTGAAGGATGGCTCCCGCGTCAACATCGTATTTCCGCCGCTCGCGCTGGAAGGTCCCTACGTCTCAATTCGAAAGTTCGGCAAAAAGGCGGTCGACTTCGCGCAGTTGATCCGTTGGAAAGCGTTGACGCTACCGGTCGCCCGGGTGCTGGAAATCGCGTCCCAGGCACGGTTGAACATTGTGGTGTCGGGCGGCACGGGTTCCGGCAAGACGACGATGATGAACGCCATGTCGCGACTGATCGATCACGGCGAACGCGTGATCACCGTGGAGGACGCGGCCGAATTGCAATTCCAGCAACCGCATGTCGTGCGTTTGGAAACGAGGCCGAACAGCCTCGAAGGACGCGGCGAGGTCAACCAGCGTGACCTCGTGCGCAACGCCCTGCGAATGCGGCCCGATCGCATCATCATCGGCGAGGTGCGCGGTGGCGAGGCGTTCGACATGTTGCAGGCAATGAACACCGGTCACGATGGCTCGATGTCGACCATTCACGCCAACACCACACGTGACGCGCTGACCCGTATCGAGAACATGGTTCAAATGGGCCATATGGGCCTGCCTGCCGGAGCGATCCGCCAACAGATCGTCGGCGCCATCGATCTGATCGTGCAGGTCGAGCGGCAACGCGATGGCGGTCGCCGCGTGATCCAGGTGACCGAAGTTTGCGGCATGGAAGGCGACGTCATCACGCTCAACGACATCTTCCAGTTCGAGGTAGTCGGCGAGGGATCCGACGGTAAGCTGTACGGCAAGTACCACGTCAGCAGGGTGCCGCCGTCATTCCTGAAACGGTTGTCGTATTTCGGGCTCGACCGCGCCTGGCGTGCGGCGCTTGAGGAAGCCGAGAACAGCTGACGGCGTTCGACCGGTGCGCGTTACGGCATTGCTGCAACCGGCCGCTGGGCGAGGTCGGCCAGCACAGGAGTTTGGCTAGCAATGAACGAGAGCTCGCTGCAATATTTGCTGCTGATGGGTGCCTGTCTGTCGCTGATCGGCCTTGGGCTCAGCGGCGTGCTGGTATCGCGCTCGCAATCTGCCAACGAGCGGCGGTCGAAACGTCTTTCCGCGATTCTGAAACCGCATCTGCGGACCACGCAAATCGAACTCAGCGCGTTCACGTTGCCGGACGACACCGGCCCGCGCACGGCCGCCGGCACGTTCGCCACGATTTTCGGCTTCAACCTGGAGCGTCAGGCACTCTATCCGGCAAAATGGTACGTCATCCTATCGGTGATGTTTCTGCTCGCCCTTGCCGCCCGTTACGCTGCCCAGGAATTACTCGGGATGCTGTCGTGGGCTGTGCTCCCGATCGCCTGGGTCATGTCGAGCCGAATGTTTTTCAAGGGAATAGAAAACAAACGGCGCAGTAAGCTGTTGTGGCAGTTCCCGGACGCGCTGGCGATGATCGTGCGCTCGATCCGGGTCGGCGTGCCGGTCATTGACGCGGTGCGCAATGTTTCGCTCTCGGCACCCAATCCCACAGCCGGCGAGTTCAATCGCATGGTCGAGCAAATTGCGGTCGGCACGCCACTCGATGAGGCGGTAACCGAACTCGCCGGGCGGACCGGTCTCGCGGAGTACCGGTTTTTCGCAACCGCGCTGTCACTGCAAACCCAGACTGGCGGAACCCTGAGCGAAACGCTGGAGAATCTGGCGGACGTCATTCGCAAACGGGCTGCGCTCAAGGCGCGCGGCCATGCCATGACGGCGGAGGCGCGCACCAGCTCGGGGATCCTGGCGCTTCTGCCATTCGTGACCGGCCTCATGCTGTACTTTCTCAACCCGAGCTACATCATGATGTTGTTCACCGATCCTACCGGAAAGGAGTTTTTCAGCGCCGCAGTCATTTCGTTGATCCTGGGCATGCTCATGATCCGTGCGATCATCAAATCGGTGCTGCCATGATCGCATCGTCTGGCACAACTCTGCAGATAGGACGGAAATGATGGACAGCAGCACGCGATTGGCGCTGCTTGCCGGCGCCGCAATGTTCCTGGCGATGATGGCGGCGGCGGCTTACATGCTGCTGCGGGATATGCGGGGTCAGGAACGCTACGGTTCACGGATCCGCCAGATCCATGGCGAGGAGCGGATCAGCACCCTGAATTCGGAACGCCCCGCACTGCGTGATACGCTGTCTGGCCTGGTCTCCCGCATTGGTCAGGCGATCCTCAGCGGCGGTCTCGTGCCGGCGGCGACACGAGGCCAATTGGAATCGATGCTGCGTGGTGCCGGCGTGCGCGGCGAAAACGCGGTCGGCGTATTTTTCGGTGCCAAGATGGTACTGCTGGTCATTCTGCCGTTGATCGCGTGGTTGTTGGTCCGCGGTACCGGCTGGTCCACCATGGTCATCATGTTTGTGCCGTTCGCGACCGGTGTATTCGGCCTCGTGCTGCCGGACATGGTGGTCAAGCAGATGCGCAAGCGGTTCATGGCGAGGCTGGAAAAAGGCCTGCCTGACGCGCTGGACATGATGGTTATCTGTGCCCAGGCAGGACTTGGCATGGGGCCGGCGATCATTCGAGTGGCAGACGAAATGAAGCTATCGTATCGCGAACTGGCAATCGAATTTTCGCTGACCGCGAATGAACTGCAAATCATGTCCGATACGCGCATTGCGTTGCACAACCTGGGCCAGCGCACCGGGCTGGAGGCGTTCCGCCGCCTGGCGATGACATTGATTCAGACGATCCAATACGGCACGCCTCTGACCGAAGCATTGCGCACACTGTCCGCCGAAATGCGGCAAGAAGCGCTGACTGCGTTTGAGGAATCGGCCGCACGCCTACCGACAATGCTGACGCTGCCGATGATCCTTTTCATCCTGCCTTGCGTGTTCCTGATCGCGGGGGGACCGGCGATCATTCAGGTGATGCACGCGATGTCCAACTGAGGGGCGGCTTCCAGTTCTGTAACTCATGGCCAGTTCTGTAACTCATGGGTAGGATGACTCCGCTTACCCACGGTTTCACTGGGCCTCGACTTCGGGTCGCCGCCGCGCCAGGTTCGCGCGATGCCGAGGTTGCCGAGGCGCACGATGGAGCTTGAGTCCTCATGATCCGATCATCCGTTCGTTCCGCCGGCCTCGCCCTTCTGCTGACCATGAATGGCTGTGGGACCCTTATCTCGTCCGGTACCGGCGCCAGGACGCCCGGGCTCAATGTTGCGGAAGCGGCATTGGAAGGCGGGGCGGGTCAGATCGCTCTGCAGGTCAGTGATGGGGTGTTGCGTGAGTCGCCCAACAACGTCCGTGCGCTGGAAATAAAGGGCGACGCGCTGACACTTCTGGGCGACTATGATCAGGCTGGCGGGATCTTTCAGGCGCTGCTGGCGAAGGATCCGAATTCCGTCCGTGCTGGTATCGGTCTGGGGCGGGTCAAGCTGGCGAAGGACCCGGCCGCGGCCGAGCTCCTGTTTCAGCAGGTCCTGCAACACGATCCGAAGAATGTAACGGCGCTGAACAATCTCGGGATTGCACGGGATTTGCAAGGGCATCACACCCAGGCACAGCCTGCGTACCGCGAGGCGCTGGCGATCAATCCGGATCTCGAGTCGGCGCAGGTCAATCTGGCCCTGTCGATGGCGATGAGCGGTCAGGGCCCGGCAGCGATTAAGCTGCTGCAAGCCAAGGCCACCCAGCCTGGCGCCCCATCCAAGGTCAGGCACGACTATGCGGTTGTCCTCGCAATGGCGGGTAACCGAGCGGGGGCCGAGCGGGTCCTGCACGACGACATGCCGCCCGACGAGGCGCGTCAGTTGTTGGACAGCGCGACCGGCACACATACCAAGGTGACCACCAGCAACGATGCTTTCGCATCAGCGCAGCGGGACGATGACGTGCCGCCCGATGTCGTTCAGGTTCCCGAGGCGGGCCCCGCACCGCTGGTTCCGAACAGGACATCTCGAGCCATAACGGCGACATCGGCGGCCCCGCCACCCATGGTGGTGCGGCCTCGGGCGGTCGCCGAGCCGGAGCCCGATGTGCCGATGGTGCAACCGGTCAACCCGATCGCCGCAGCGGTCACCAACCAGCAACCTCTGGCGCTGCCGATCCGGGCCACGCCAGCCAACCCGGCACCGGTTATGCCTGCCGCTGCCAGCGCGTCGGATGCAGCCACTGTGGCGCCGGAAGTGGTGGCAATGCCGCCGGCGGATCCGGTGCGGCGGCCGGCGCCCGGCCGCGACGCAATCGCCAATGGCGGGCAAACTGCGCTGCCAGAGGCCCCGGCGCCGCAAACCGTGCTTCGGCAGGCTCCGCTTCCGCCCGGTTATCAGCCGGGACCTGCCGCAACTGACACTGCAGCGCCAATCGTGGCAGCGGCGAGCGCCACCCGGACAGACGTGCCTCACACAGATGTTGCACCGGTCGCCGTTCGGTCTGGAACGGGCCAGGGGAGCAGAAACTCAGTCCGAACGGCACTTGGTACTCCAGCGACTTCAACGACCGTCGTGGCCTCGGCATCGGTCGCTCCGGCGCTTGTTGCGCCCCGGAGGACAGCAGCGGTTGGATCGCACGCCACCTCGGCGAGAGGCAGCGATGTCGCGACCGGACCGGGGCGAGTCACGAGCGGAGGAAGCGACGAAGCCACCCCAATGGTTCAGTTTGCGGCGGCAACGTCCCAGGAGGCGGCCCATTCATTTTGGCAGGTTCTCGTGCACCGGTTCCCCGATGCTCTGGGCCAACGACAATCAGTGGTGATTCGGTTCGAACACGATGGCACGGTGTTTTGGCGTGTGCGCGCCGAGGGGTTTAGCTCGTTGTCGGAAGCCCAGACGCTGTGCGCACGTATGCGTGCCGGAGGTCAGGCCTGCTTCGTGCCCCGGTCCTGAGGCGTAAATTCCGGATTTGGTGCCAACAATTGGCGTCGGCCCGGCGATCCGGGATGCGGTCGGGTCAGAAGAGCCGAGTGGATTTGGCGCACTGCAGCGTTGGCGCGGTGCGAACCGGCCTGGTTGACGCGCACCTGGCGGACAAGGCAATCGACCTGATGCTCGGAGCACAGATCGCTGTGTAGAGCGAATGGATCATCGATGGCTTTGAAGATGCATGGCGCCAGGCGCCGGGCGTGACCAAACCACGGAACAGTGCACGGAACCTGGGCGTGTGCAGATATGGTCGCGGCAATGGGGGCAAGGCCTCTGCGTGAGGCGTCCTGGCTCGCATAGGCGGCTGGCTCGACGCTTGACGTGGGGCAAAATCCCGATTTAGCTGATCGGGTCGGCAAGTCTGCGCCGACGACTGGCCGACGACGATTGGACCCGCCCATTGTGACGCATCTTGCTTCCGACCGGGCGCGGGGGATGGTGTTCGTTATTGCCAAATACCAATGCTCGACGCCATCGTCCCAAACGGATCCCGGCTCGCGTCATAATGAAACAGGGAGAAGTTGCATGGACAGAAGTGTTGTAGCCGGCGATCGGGTCGGTGGACTGGGCGCCATCAGCAAATACCAATGGCTTGTGTTCCTCGTTGTGTGGCTTGGCTGGACGCTCGATGCGGCGGATTTCGGGCTTTATTCATTGGTGCTGAGACCGGCGCTGACCGAGCTTCTGGGCGGCAATCCGCCGCTGGCATTGCTCGGTAAATGGGGCGGATTGCTCAGCATGATGGGACTGCTGGGTTGGGCTGTGGGCGGCTTCGTGTTTGGCATCTATGCCGACTATGTCGGCCGGGTGCGCGCACTGGCCACCAGCATCTTGATTTATAGCGTGTTCACGGCGCTGCAGGGTTTCTCACAGGGGGTCTGGGACTTTGCCATCTACCGCTTTATTGCGGGCCTCGGCACGGGCGCTGAGCTGATGGTCGGCATTCCCCTGCTGGCCGAAGCCATGGGCGAATCACACCGAGCGAAAATCGCCGGCTGCATGATGACCGGCGGCGCACTCGGCACATTTCTCGGCGCCTGGACTTACGGTTTGGTTGGCGGTTTTGGCTGGCGTTATGTGTTCTTCATCGGCGTGGTGCCGGCGTTGCTGCTCGCAGTGGTGCGCCGGCGCATGATCGAGCCCGATCGTTTCGCTGTGGTACAAGAGCGCCGCCAGGCAATCCGCGCTGGCCAGAACGTCGCCGAGGACGACCATAAATTCATGCGTTTCGTGCCACTACAACTGTTCTCGCCGGAGCTGCGGCGCAATACCATCGTCGGATTACTGTTCGGCCTGGGCTCGCTGCTGGCGATATGGACAACCAACATCTGGCTGCCGACGATCCTTTCGCTGATGGTGCAGCGAGGCGGTGTTACCGGCGCCGACGCGGTGCCATTTGTCAGTCATGGCATCATGGTTTGGAGCCTCGGCGGCATCGCCGGTTACATCGCGTTCGGCTTCGTTGCCGACATGATCGGGCGGCGGGGGACGATCATGCTGTGGAGCGCCGGGACCATCGTTGCCGGACTGACACTGTATCTGGGGTTGAGTTCGTATGAGCCGTACTATCCAATCGTGCTGCCGGTCTTTGGGTTCTTCGTGTTCGGCACGTTCTCCGGGTTCGCGATTTACCTGCCGGAGATATTCCCTACTCATGTGCGCTCAACCGGGGTCGGGTTCACCACCGGCTCGGCCC